>Ga0116193_1000892_pt1 | contig 26555 bp, 25 predicted proteins | sample AD_UKC115_MetaG_FD_89892 | JGI IMG/M metagenome (GOLD analysis project Ga0116193, IMG submission 89892) | Active sludge microbial communities of municipal wastewater-treating anaerobic digesters from Hong Kong - AD_UKC115_MetaG | ecosystem: Engineered > Bioreactor > Anaerobic > Digestate... | reverse complement strand
TAGTGCGCGATTTGGGCACGCCGGCATGAAACTGGTTGGGTTTTACCTTTACGCCCGATCCGCCGATATCGTGGCTCAGTTTGATAAATTCCTTGGTTTTTTCGATCGATTCACGCAGCTTTACCTGGTCGGGATAATCATACTGTTGGTTGGTTCCCATTCCTACAATGGTGACGGGACTGCCACGGAACTGTTTACGAACCTCTTTGCGTTGCTGGGCCGAAAGTTCTGGTGTTACGCCGTGGGCATGGTCCACGCGAAGCTCAACTCCCAATACATTGGATTCGGAAAGATTTTTAATCAACGTCGGGATATCCCAGTCTTTACCCCACAAGTAGGTTACAAAGCCTAATTTCATACGGGTTTTTACTTTTCCAGGGGCAGCAAACAGGGTGCCGGGCACCAGCATCATCCCCGACAGGAGCGACAAGTCGCGGATGAACGCTTTCCGGGTTATTGGATTGGTTAGTTTCATAAAGTTGTAAGATTAATTTCAGTCCTAAAATTAAGGGAAATCAGTATTAAAAAACCGTTACAGATGAAAAATAACGTATTTCCGGCGAATTCTTTTGGTTTCAGCTATTGAGGTAGTGGTTTATTGTTTCTGATTTTAAGGGTTTTCCGTTGACGGTTCGGAGCAGGCGGCTTGTTTTTCGGCGGTGATCCAAACGCACATTTGTCCTGCTCCACACGTTATTCCAGCTTAAAAAGAGAGCGTTCAATTCCTGTTTCCAGGCCGGTAAGTTCGGCGAGTCCTTTCATCCGTCCAACCAGCGGATAACCGGGATTGGTTGCCAGGAGGCGGTCGCTGAGGATTTTAATGCCGTGGTCGGGCCGGACCGGCATCCGGTAGTCGGTGCGTCCCGACTGCTTCCGGCGATGCTGCTCTTCAAGCAAAATTTTCATCAGTTGATACATATCCACGTTGCCGTCCAGGTGTCCGGATTCATAAAAGGTGTCTTCATCCAGCCAGCGGGTGTTGCGCAGGTGCAGGAAATGAATCCGGGACCCAAAACGTTGCGCCATCCGGGGCAGGTCGTTGTCGCGGCGTGCCGATAAAGAGCCGGAACAAAAAGTGAGGCCGTGGCTGGGCGACGGATTGATCTCGAGGATTCCGGCAATATCTGCTTCAGACCCGACAATTCGGGGCAGGCCGAGTACCGGATAGGGAGGATCATCGGGATGAATGGCCAGCCGGATGCCGGACTCTTCAGCCACCGGCATAACAGCGTCGAGAAAATAGCGGAGGTTCTCCCGCAGCTCTTGCGCCCCGATTCCGCGGTAGCGCTCCAAGTATTCCCGGAAAGTCTGTTTGTAATCGGTTGTAGCCCCTTTGATCACGCCATCGATAAAACCCTGGGTGATCACAATAATGGTGCGCGCCAGGGTTTCGCGTTGCTCGGGCGTCATTCCGGCATAAACCCGCGAGGCTTTCCCAAGCATGTCGGGGGAGTAGTCATTTTCGGCGCCGGGGCGTTTCAGGATCAAAACATCGAAGGCAACAAACGTTGGAAAGTGAAACAGCATCGACTCACCACCCGACGGGGTGCGGTAGTGGATGTCGGTGCGGATCCAGTCGAGCACAGGCATAAAATTGTAAACTACCGTGTCGATACCGCACTGGCCCAGGTTTCGCAACGACTCGCGGTAGTTTTCAATGAGCCTGTCGCGGTCGTTGCCGCCGGTTTTTATTCCTTCCGAAACCGGCAGGCTTTCCACCACACTCCAGCGGAGGCCCTCTTTTTCAATTTTGTTCTGGGTGTGCCGGATTTCCGCAGTCTGCCAGATCTCTCCATTCGGAATATGGTGCAGGGCCGTCACCACACCTTCCACGCCCATCTGTTTCAGATCGGAAAGGGTTACCGCGTCGCCGGGGCCAAACCACCGCCATGTTTTTTCAAAAGCCATAGTATTTGCTGATTTTTCTGAACAGGTTAAACGCCGCTGAAAGAGCTGAATCCGCCATCGACCGGTATGATTGTCCCGGTAACAAAGCTGGCGGCATCGGAGCAGAGCCAGATGACCGTCCCGTTTAACTCTTTGATTTTTCCGAACCGTTTCATGGGCGTACGGGCAATCACCTTCTGGCTTCTTTCGGTATAAGTTCCGTCGGGATTAAGCAGCACCCCTTTGTTTTGTTTGCTGATAAAAAAGCCGGGCGCAATGCAGTTTACCCGGATGTTTTCGCCAAACTTGAGCGCCATTTCCATCGCCAGCCATTTGGTGAACACCTCTACGCCCGCTTTGGCAACCGAATAGCCCGGCACCCGGGTGATCGCTGAGAAGGTGGACATGGAGGAGATGTTGACAATACTTCCGCTGCCGTTTTGCGCCATCGGTTCGCCAAAAACCAGACAGGGGAAGACCGTGCCGTTGAGATTCAGATCGGTGACTCTTTGATAATCTTCGGTTTTCATGTCGAAGATGGTCTGTTCATTGGTCAGGGTTGCCCCCGGCAGGTTTCCTCCGGCGGCATTAACCAGAATGTCGATCTGTCCCCAGGTGTCGAGCACCTTTTGGCGGGCTGTTTTCAGCTGTTCCATGTCGAGCACGTCGGCTGTCACAATGATTACTTCACTCCCTTTTTTGCGGATCTTTTCCGCTTCCTGCTCCAGGTTTTCGGGATTACGCCCCAACAGGGCCACCCGTGCGCCGGCTTTAACCAGGCAGCTGGCAATACTTGCGCCGAGGGTGCCGCCGCCACCGGTGACTACCGCTACTTTTCCTGAAATGTCAAACATTTTTCCCATCAATAATCTATGCTAAAAATTGGTAATGCAAATATGACAATCGGCGAGGGGAAATGGTTGGTATTTTTTTAGCAGTCTGTAGGAGGATATTAGTTTTTGCAGGATGGCGTGCAGCAAAAAAAAAGAACCGCACAGTTTTGCTGCGCGGTTCATCATATTTTGGTTGTTCTTATTCAGGATTACAGCGGACGTACCTCAACCATGACCTGGTTTTTGGAGATCACCTCGTCGCGGCTGACCAGAATTTTAACCACTTCCCCATCGAAAGGCATCATCACGTTGTTGTGCATTTTCATGGCTTCCAGCACCAGGATGGTTTGCCCTGCTTTTACCCGCTCGCCGGTTTTAGCCATTATATCGATAATGGTTCCGGGTAAAAAAGAGCGGATCTGGTTGTGGTTGGGCGCTTCCCACACTTTCCGGTTTTTGAATTTTTTGGTAAAGGTGGTTTGATATTTGGCCCCCTGAACAATCAGCGTTTCGTATTTCTTTTCTTCTTTCTCTTTTGTCATAGCGCTTGTTTTTTGGTAATCAGAACGGAGGAATTCCGTGTTTCTTTTCAGGCAGGAATACGCTCTTATTTTCTGAAACTTTCAGCGCATGCAAAATACGCGAGCGGGTTTCGGACGGTTCAATCACTTCGTCGATGTAACCTTTGGCTGCGGCAACATACGGATTGGCAAATTTTTCCTTGTATTCCTGGATTTTTTGCAGACGCATGGCTTCCGGATCTTCGGCCTCCATGATCTCTTTGCGGAAGACAATGTTTGCGGCGCCTTCAGGTCCCATAACGGCAATTTCGGCGGCTGGCCAGGCGAAAACAAAGTCGGCGCGCAGGTGGCGCGAATTCATGGCAATGTAGCCGCCGCCATAAGCTTTGCGCAGGATAACGGTAACTTTCGGGACGGTTGCTTCGCTGTAGGCATACAGGATTTTTGCACCGTGACGGATAACGCCGGCATGCTCCTGGTCCACGCCGGGCAGGTAACCCGGCAGGTCTTCGAGGGTTACGATCGGAATGTTGAAAGCGTCGCAGTAACGGATAAAGCGGGCAGCTTTGTCGGAGCTGTCGGTATCCAGCACACCGGCCATCACCATTGGCTGGTTGGCAACAAAACCGACGGTTTCCCCATCCATGCGGCCAAACCCGATGATGAGGTTCGGGGCAAAATGCTCCATGATTTCAAAAAATTCCGAACTGTCGACAATCGACTTGATGATCTCGCGCATATCGTACGGGATGCGCGGATCGGAAGGAACCAGCTCCTCGATTTTTTTGCCTTTTTTGGGAGGTTTGGCAGCAAATGACTGAGCTTTTTGCTTGTTGTGCCACGGAATGTAGGTGATCAGTTTTTTGATCTGGTCGAAACACTCCTGTTCACTTTGGGCATAAAAATGGGCATTCCCGGTCAGTTCAGCATGAACGCGGGCGCCGCCCAGCTCTTCCATTGAAATATCTTCGCCCAGTACCGATTTGATCACACTCGGCCCGGTAATAAACATTTTCGAAATATTTTCAACTACGAAAACGAAGTCGGTGAGTGCAGGAGAATAAACTGCACCGCCGGCACACGGGCCAAGAATTACCGAAATTTGCGGTATGACGCCTGAAGCGAGCGTATTGCGGAAGAAAATTTCGCCGTAACCGGCTAATGAATTCACCCCTTCCTGGATACGTGCCCCGCCCGAGTCGTTGATTCCGATCAGGGGAACCCGCATTTTCAGGGCGTGATCCATGATTTTAGTGATTTTACGGGCGTGCATCAGCCCCAAAGAACCACCGGCTACCGTAAAGTCCTGTGCAAAGATGCACACCGGTTTGCCGTAAATGGTGCCGGTGCCGATAATGACCCCGTCGCCGTGCAGTACCTTGGTTTCCATGCCAAAATCCCGGGCGGTGTGTTCCACAAACAGGTCATACTCGTGGAATGAGTTTTCGTCCAGGATTGCCATCACCCTTTCGCGGGCGGTGAGTTTACCCATCTGGGCCTGTTTTTCGATGGCCTCGTCGCCCCCACCTTTTTGGACCTCTTGTTTCCTTTTACGGAGGTCAAGAATGTTGCTTCGTAATGACATAAATTGAATTTTTAATGATCGGAAACCCTGTGAAAGGGCTCCGAAATTTTGTCAAAATATAAGTTTTCCCGGTGGTCAAAAATAGTATTTTTTTGAACGCAGAGACTTTTTTGGAGGGTTTTGCCGCAAATGTTTATGATTTGCAACTGCTTGTTTTAGAATAATTTTATCTCTTGTTTGAAAGTTTCTAGCGGGCTGCCCAGCGGTAAACAAAGAAGGCAATTGTACTGAAAATTAGATTGGGAATCCAAACTGCTAAGATGGGGGGCATGCTTCCGCTGACGGCAAAAACTACGGTAATCTGCATAAAAAGGATGTAGGAAAAACTCAGCAGCAGCCCCAGTCCCAGGTGAAAGCCGAGTCCTCCTTTTATTTTTCGCGAGGCCAGGGCGGCCCCGATAATGGTTAAAATAAACGCGGAGAAGGGGCCACTGATCCGCTTGTGTTTTTCAATTTCAAACTCGACCGGGTTAACTCCCCGCTGTTTCATACTTTTGATTTCATTGCTCAGCTGGGTGGTTGTCAGGGTTTCCATCTGGTCGCGTTCAATTTTGTAGTCGGCGGGGGTCATATTCAGGGTGGTGTCGAGGCGGTAGCCCTTTTCAATCACCTCTTTTTCGTTGTTCCAGGTGCGTTTCCAGTAGTTGTTGATGATCCATTTTTCACTCTCTTCGTCCCAGCGGATGTTGTCGGCGGTTAATTTTTCAACCAGCTCCCGGTTTTCAAACCGTTCCAGCGTAAAACGGTAGCCAATGTTGCCCGTACCAAAAGATTGCATGTAGATGTAAACTCCCGGCTCAATCTGGCGGTGAATATCCCGTTCAATCCTGAAGTTGTTTTGGGTAATGTACTGGTTGCGAAATTCAACGCGTCCTTTATTGGCTGGCGGAATGACGTAGTTGCCGAGAATAAAGGTAAAAACCGCAATGATGAATGCCGAGAAAACATAAGGACGCATCAGCCGCTGATACGAAACGCCGCTGCTCAAAATGGCAATGATTTCGGTGTTGTAAGCCATTTTGGAGGTAAAGTAGATAACGGCAATAAAAGTAAACAACGGACTGAAAAGGTTGGCGAAATAGGGAATAAAATTCAGGTAGTAATCCACTATGATGTCGCTGGTCGGAATATTTTTTGAGATAAACTCGTCGAGGTTTTCTGAAATGTCGAAAACTGTTGCAATACTGATAATCAGTGTGATGGCATAGAAAAAGGTCCCCAGAAATTTCCGGGTGATATAAAAGTCGATGGTTTTGTAAAACTTCATCTTCATAACCGTTGCTTCAGTTTAATAACCATTTCTTCTTTCCATGATTTGAAGTTGCCGACCAGAATCTGGCGGCGTGCTTCGCCGGTCAGCCACAGGTAAAACGCCAGGTTGTGCTGGCTGGCAATCATTGCGCCCAGCATTTCGTTGGAGATGACCAGGTGGCGCAGGTAAGCCTTCGAGTAGGAGTGGTCGACAAACGACGTTCCGTTGGGATCGATCGGCGAGTGGTCGGTTGCCCATTTGTTGTTGCGGATATTGATAACTCCTTCGCTGGTAAACAACATGCCGTTCCGGCCATTTCGTGTAGGCATTACGCAATCAAACATGTCCACCCCGCGGTCAATGTTTTCCAGGATGTTCACCGGCGTGCCAACTCCCATCAGGTAGCGGGGTTTGTTGGCTGGCAAAACGGCATTAACCACCTCGACCATTTCATACATGACGGCTTCGGGTTCGCCCACGGCCAGGCCGCCAATAGCATATCCGTCGGCATCAAAATTTTGCACCTGATTGGCTGACTGGCGCCGCAGATCGGGGTAGGCAGCCCCCTGTACAATGGGGAAAAGGGTCTGCTCGTAGCCGTATTTGGGCGTTGTGTTTCGAAACTGGTTAAAACAGCGTTCGAGCCAGCGGTGGGTAAGATCGAGTGACTTTTGGGCGTAAAGGTAGTCGGCGTCGCCCGGGGCACATTCGTCGAAAGCCATCATGATGTCGGCGCCAATGCTGCGCTGGATGTCGATCACATTTTCAGGCGTAAACTGGTGGTACGAACCGTCGATGTGTGACTGGAAACGGGCCCCTTCGTCAGACAATTTCCGCAGATCGCCCAGTGAAAAAACCTGAAAGCCGCCGCTGTCAGTCAGGATGGGGCCGTTCCACCCGTTAAAGCGGTGCAGACCGCCGGCTTGTTCCAGAATTCCGGTGCCCGGGCGTAAATAAAGATGGTAGGTGTTCCCCAAAATAATCTGCGCACCGATATCTTCCCTGACATCGCGGCTATGAATTCCCTTCACCGAGCCGGCTGTGCCGACTGGCATAAAAACAGGGGTCAAAATCTCCCCGTGGGCGGTTGTGATCTTTCCGGCCCTGGCATTTGACCCGGTGGTAGTTGAAATAAGTTCGAAATCCATCAACGGTTTTTAATGGCCCCAAAGATAATTATTCTGCCACAAAACTAGGGAAGTAAACCACAAAGGCAGGTTGTTAATTAAATTTAATCCAAATGGCCGCAATCTGGTTATCCTTTCTATTTTTGTGAGCAAAATGCTGGTATGCCTGACGAATTGATAAATTTTTTTCCAACTCTTGAAGTCGGAGCTTGGGTTTTACTGGGCCTTGCTGCAGCTGTTTACCTGTTGCGGATAGGATATGATATTCTTTTTTGGGGGCGCACGGCGTTCTGCCGCGTTGCGCCACCCGGGGCTGCGGCCGTTCAGTTTACTGTTTTTATGGTCGAACGCAACGAAGAGGCCAATCTGCGTCAAAATCTTCCCAGCTGGCTCAGCATGAGTTATCCCCATTATGAGGTAGTGGTGGTGGACGATTTTTCGGAAGACCATTCGCTGGCAACGCTGGGGGTTTTGCGACAGCAATATTCGCGACTGAAGATTACCGGGCTGAACCAGGAGACCCGTTTCTCAGGTAAACTGGCACGCAACCTGGCATTGAAAGCGGCTGCCCACGAAGTGGTAGTTTTGGTCGATCCGGCAGCCGGCGTGCCCGACAACCACTGGCTGCCCCTGCTGGCTTCGTCTGTTGCTGCCGGAAAGAAGGTCGTGGCCGGCTATTGGGGGATTGCGCCCGGTAAAGGATTTTTTCACCGGCTCTACCGCGCCGAGCTGTTTTTTCAGCAAACCGAAAGTATGGGCTACTGCCTGAATGGATTGCCGTTTGTGATTTCCGAGGAAAATGTGGCGTTTGCCAAACAGGCATATTTTGAAAATGGCGGATTTGCCGGGAAGATCAGAGAGGAGTATGCCCACCTGGAGCTGGTGATCAACTCGTTTGTCCGGCGGAAACAGGTGGCGGTGCTCCCGGTAGGCAATGCAGCTGTCAGAAAGAGATTGAACGCCGGGCGCCAGGAGTACTTCGATCTGCTGCACCGTTCGTTTCGTATCAAAAGTTATCTGAGTTTCGGAAAGAAACTGGTTCTTTTTTTCGACCAGCTCTCTTACCTGTTGCTGCTGCCGGTTTTTGCCCTGGTGCTGATCCTGTATCCGCAGCTTTGGCTGGTGGTAGCCATATTGTTATTCCTGAAAATAATACTTTATTCACTTATCATAAATAAGCTGTTGAACCGTTTGACTGAACCCAAATTATTCTTACCTTCGTTATTGTACGGGTTCTTGGCCCCGTACGGCAAACTGGTGGTCAAATGGCGGTTTTACCGCGCGCGTCAACAACGAAAATGGAGCAACTGAATCCCAACCTTTCCGAAAAGGCCAAACAAGATTATGAATTGATCCAGGCGGCGCTTGCCGGGAATGAGAAAGCTTTTGCCCGGCTGCTGAGCCGCTACAAAGATGCCATCTATTTTATGCTGCTGAAAATGGCAAGTAACCGCAGCGATGCCGAAGACCTTACTCTCGAAGCCTTTGGAAAAGCCTTTAAAAATCTCCACCAGTATTCGCCAACTTATGCTTTCAGTACCTGGCTTTTTAAGATTGCCTCCAACAACTGCATCGACTTTCTGCGCAAAAAACGCGGGGTGCTGGTAACCATCGAAAACAGTCAGGACAGCAGCGAAAACGATCTGCCGGCCAAACTGCGCTCAAAAGATCCCAATCCGGAGGAGAAGCTGATCCGTGTCCAGAAAGCAATACTGATGCGTAAAGTGGTACGTAAGCTGAAACCCCGTTACCAGGTACTGGTTGAACTGCGCTATTTTCGGGAACTCTCGTATGAAGAGATTGCCGCCGAACTTAAACTCCCGCTTGGAACGGTAAAGGCGCAGCTGTTCCGCGCCCGCGAGATGCTTTTTAAAATGATTGAAACCACCGAAATGAGCGACCGGGATTGAGATGATGGAACTGATTTTAAAATATTTTCCCGGGTTAACTCCGGAACAGCGTGAAAAAATGGCCCTGCTGCAGCCGCTTTACAATGAGTGGAATGCCCGGATTAATGTGATTTCGCGCAAAGACATTGATTCACTTTACGAAAAACATGTGCTGCATTCGCTGGCTATTGCACGGATTATCCAGTTCAGGCCCGGCACCCGCGTGCTCGATGTGGGCACCGGCGGCGGATTTCCCGGAATTCCGCTGGCTATCCTGTTCCCCGAAACCACTTTTCACCTGGTAGATTCCATCGGGAAAAAGATCAAAGTGGTGCAGGCCGTGGCCGATGCGCTTCAGCTAAAAAATGTAACAGCCTGGCAGGTTCGCGCCGAGCAGATGAAGGAGTCGTACGATTTTGTGGTGAGCCGCGCCGTAACGGCCCTGCCCGAATTTACGGGATGGATCAGGAAAAATATCTCGCCCGTCTCTCAAAACTCGCTGCCCAACGGAATTCTCTACCTGAAAGGGGGCGACCTGACCGAGGAGATCAAGCCATTCCGCAGGCAGGTTTCGGTTTTTGACCTTCGTGATTATTTTGAAGAGGAGTTTTTTGAAACCAAAAAACTGGTGTACCTGCCCCTCTGAAATCAGGCAGGATGAAGGTTGTGGCTGGCTGGCGCAAAACCGGTTGAAGAATTGTCTGTTAACGAAAATATTTTACCAAAACCTAACTGATGAAGATCTATTTTTCAGGTTCGATCCGCGGAGGCCGGGAGGATGCGGAGATTTATGCCCGGTTGATTGCTTATCTGAAACAATACGGCAGCGTCCTGACCGAACATGTTGGGAATTCTCAGCTAACCCCCGGTGGCGAAGACCGTTTTTCTAAACGCGCGATTCACGACCGCGACCTGGATTGGCTGCTGGAGGCCGATGCCGTTGTGGCCGAAGCTACCGTGCCGTCGCTGGGCGTAGGTTACGAAATCGGCCGTGCGGTGGAAAACGGGGTGCCGGTGCTCTGCCTCTTCCGCCCATCGGCCGGAAGACAGCTTTCTGCCATGATTGCCGGCTCACCCAATGTTTTTTGTGTGGATTATTCAACAGAAGAGGAAGCCTGTCAGGCCATCGCACGGTTTCTGAAAAAAGTCAAATAGTTTCAGCACCCCCAAAAATGGTCATTTGCGGATAATTTCGATCTGTCCTCCCGCGCCCAGTTTGATGATACTCGAAGGTTGAGCGGGTGTTGTTTCTTCTTGCCGGAACCGGACAATGTAGTCAACCGATTTTTTGATCTCTTCCGAAATGTCATAAAAGGTGGCGGGGAAAGGCTGCCCGCTGATATTGGCTGAGGTGGAGACCAGCGGCCGGCGGAAACGGCGAAGCAGTTCGGCCGAAAATTCTTCACGGGTAAAACGGATGCCGATGCTGCCATCTTCGGCCAGCAGATTTTTGGCCAGATTTTTAGCGTTGGGATAGATTACGGTGAGCGGGGTGGAGGCCACCTCAATCAGATCCCAGGCAATGTCGGGGACCTCGTTTACGTACCGTTCCAGCAGAGCTGGATTTTCCATCAACACCAGCATGCTCTTTGAATCTTCGCGTTGTTTGATGGAATAGATCCGCTGAACGGCCGCTTCGTCGGTGGCATCGCAGCCCAATCCCCAGATCGTGTCGGTTGGATAAAGAATTACGCCGCCCCGTTTCAAAACGTCCAGGGCATTTTTCAGGTCTTCATTCATTTTTGAGTAATTTTTTGATAGAGCGACATCAAACTTTCTACCCGCACTTCGGGGTGAAACTGCTGCGCATGTTTTTTGCCCCGGTCAACCAGGTCGTTGTACAGGTTGTCGTCGCTGAGAATATCGGAAAGCAGCCTTGCCAGTTTCTCTTCGTCGTCGGGCTGGCAGTAAAGGGCAGCGTCGGCGCCGATCTCAGGCAGGCACGATACCGAGGAGGTAATTACCGGACAACCGCTGGCCATTGCTTCCACGATTGGGAGGCCGAAACCTTCGTAGTGAGAAACATACACCATGCAACGGGCCTGCTGATAAAGCGCCGGCAGGTCGGAGTCGGGCACTTCCGATAGCTGGAATACCCGGTTCTCCAGTTTGTTGGTCAGGCAGTATTCGGTTATTTTGGTTGAGTAAATAGTTGGTTTTCCAACGATTACATAAGGAATATCGAGATCGTGCCGTAACAGGGTGCGGAGCACACCAAGCTGATTTTTTCGCGGTTCAACCGTTCCTACCGTCAGGATAAAGTTGGGGGGGAGGTTGTAGCGGGCCAGCACTTCATCGACCTCCTCCTTGTCGCGGTGCATAAAGAAGCGCTCGGAAATCCCCTGGTAAATCACTTCGATCCGTGACGGATCAACTTTCAGAAAGTTGACAAGGTCATCGCGGGTCTGGCGGCTGATGGCAATAATTTTGGTTGCCGCCCGGCAGGCATATTTTACTTTTTCGAGGTAGATTCTCCGGTCGACCGGTTTGTAAAACTGTGGAAACCGCAGGAAGATGAGGTCGTGAATGGTAACTACCGACGGAACTTTCGACTGGTGGATGCCGGCGGGGAGTTCGTTGCTGAGTCCGTGAAAGAGGTCGAGTTCATTTTTTTCAAGCTGACGGGCCAGTGAAAAACTGCGCCACATCGACCTGAGCATCCGTTTCAGCGGGCTGTCGGGAGAGATGATGTCGAACAGAACATATTCCTTAAATAAGTCGGTCCTGATTTCAGGCGTGAACAGGATGTATTGATTTTTAGGAAAATATTTTTGCAGCGCATTCAGGGTATTGCGACTGTAGTTTCCCAAACCGGCTTCATTCAGAAAAGCCCTTTTTGCATCGAAACCAATTTTCATAGCTCACCGGATTAATGAGTGTACTCAAAGTTACAAAAAAGGCCGGGGTTTTATCTCCGGCCCGGTTTTTTTAAACTTTTTTCCGGTGTTTATACCTCAAAGTTGCCCAATCCCTCAAAATCGAGGGTGGCAAAATAGTCGCGGATGGTTTCAGCCCGGCGGATCTGCACCACTTCGCCATTTTCGCGCAGCAGCAGTTCGGCCGATTTCAGTTTGCCGTTGTAGTTGAACCCCATGGCGTGGCCATGTGCGCCGGTGTCGTGGATAACCACAATGTCGTCGGGGTGCAGCTCGGGCAGCTGGCGGTCGATGGCAAATTTGTCGTTGTTTTCACACAGCGAGCCGGTGACGTCGTATGTCCGGGTTGCCGGCTGGTTTTCTTTTCCGGCTACCGTGATGTGGTGATACGCTCCGTAAAGCGCCGGCCGCATCAGGTTGACCATGCAGGCGTCAAGCCCGGCAAATTTTTTATAGGTGTCTTTGATGTGCAGGACCTTCGATACCAGGTAGCCGTATGGGCCGGTAATCGCCCGCCCCGATTCGAAGTAAATCCGCAGGGGAGCCAGTCCGTTCCCGACGATAATTTTTTCATACATCTGCCGGATGCCGTTGCTCATGCGGATGAGGTCAACCGGTTTCTGTCCGGGTTTGTAAGGAATTCCGATTCCTCCGCCCAGGTTGGCAAATTCGATGTGAATATCCAGCTCGGCTGATATTTCAGCAATCAGGGTAAAAAGAATTTCGGCTGTTTCAACGAAATAGCCGGGATCCAGTTCGTTCGAGGCTACCATGGTATGGATGCCAAACCGTTTCACGCCTTTGGCTTTTGCCAGACGATAACCTTCAAACATCTGTTCGCGGGTGAAGCCGTATTTGGCCTCTTCGGGATGGCCGATAATCAGGTTCCCCTCTTTGAGGGAGCCCGGATTGTAGCGGAAACAGAGCAGTTCGGGGAGCCCGGCGTGTTTTTCGAGGTATTCGATGTGCGAAATATCGTCGAGGTTGATAATGGCCCCCAGCTCCATCGCCTTAACAAATTCGTAAGCCGGCGTATCATTTGAAGTGAACATGATCTCTTCTCCGCGCATGCCGATTTGTTCGGCAATCTCCAGCTCAGCCATCGAACTGCAGTCGATGCCAAACCCTTCCTGTCTCAATATCTTCATGAGATAGGGGTTTGGTGCGGCTTTGATGGCATAATATTCTTTAAAACCTTCGTTCCACGAAAAAGCCTGGTTGAACTGCCGGGCATTGGCGCGCATGGCCTTTTCGTCGTAAATGTGAAATGGCGTAGGGAAGCGGCTGATAATCGCCTCCAGCTGCTCTTTCGTAAACGGTAAACTCTTTTCTGTCATGTCCCTGATATTAGAGCAGCAAAGGTAAAAAAATGAAGACTTGTTTAGACGAAATATAAGTAAGTAGGGTTTAAATGAGCTGCTTCTTAAGAAAAGGGAAAGATTTTCAACGGATTTCCCGGCCTGCTACGTTCACTTCCCGTTCCAGGGTAACGCCGAAAGTTTCGGCAACTGAATGGCTGATCTCTTCCGACAGGCTGAAAATTTCGCGGCCGGACGCTTTTCCGTAGTTAACCAGTACCAGTGCATGTTTTTCATGGACGCCGGCATCGCCGCGGCGAACGCCTTTCCAGCCGCAGCGGTCGATCAGCCATCCGGCAGAAAGTTTAACCGTTCCTTCTCCGGCCGGATAAACCGGTATTTCGGGATAGCGGGCTATCAGCCGGTCGGCCTGCTGTTGGGACACAACCGGGTTTTTAAAGAAGCTGCCGGCATTTCCCAGGGTGGCCGGATCGGGGAGTTTTGACTGGCGGATGGCTACCACAGCCTGTCTGACCGTTGCCACCGACGGCTCGCCCAGTTTTTGCACCTCCTCTTCCAGGCCGCTGTAATGCAGTTTGAGTTCGGGAAATTTCTCCACCCTGAAGTCGACCGAAGTGATGACAAACCGTCCTTTGAGTTCATTTTTAAAGAGGCTGTTGCGGTACCCAAAGCGGCAATCGCGGGCGGCAATTTCCCACTCTTCGCCGGTGCGCAGGTCAACGCCTGCAACCGAATCGATCACGGCGGCGGCCTCCTGTCCGTAAGCGCCGATATTCTGAACCGGGGTGGCTCCCACATTTCCCGGGATCAGCGAGAGGTTTTCCACGCCGCCCCAGCCCGACGCAACCACAAATTGTACAAAATCGTCCCACACGACGCCGGCGCCGGCACGCAGCCACACCTGGCGGCTGTCTTCGCGAACCGTTTCAATACCCGGAACTGCCGGATGCAGCACCAGCCCGTCGAAGTCGTCGACCAACAACAGGTTGCTGCCGCCGCCCAACACCAGTATCTTTTCTTCCGAAATGGTTTTGTTGCTGCGGATGAATTCCTGCAGATCCTGGGTTTCGGTAAATTCAAAAAAATAACGGGCGCCGGCTTCCACGCCGAACGTATTGTATGGTTTCAGGGAGTAATGTTCTTCGAAACGGATCATAGTTGGTTTTTGGGGCAAAGATAATTTGTTGCAGCTGCTTTTGGGAAATGGCAGCGGATTTTCCCTAATTTTGACATAAAACTCTGCCTGTTGAAACGGATTATTGTTTCTGTAACCAACGATCTGGCTGCCGACAACCGGGTCTTTCGCATGTGTGCCACCCTGTATGAGATGGGGATTGAGGTGAAGCTGATCGGGCGCCGGCTGCCGGCCAGCCTTCCGCTTGCTCCCCGGCCGTATGTCACCCGCCGGATGCGGCTGCTGTTTACCAAAGGCCCGCTTTTTTATGCCGAATTTAACCTGCGTCTGTTTTTTTATTTGCTTTTCAGCCGGTTTGATCTGTTACTGGCCAACGACCTCGACACCCTTCCGGCTAATTTTCTGGTTGCCCGGATCCGGAGAAAAGAGCTGGTGTACGACAGCCACGAATATTTCACCCAGGTTCCCGAACTGATCGGCCGCCCCACCGTGCAGGGCGTTTGGGAGTGGCTTGAAAAACAGATGGTGCCGCATTTGAAGTACGCTGTTACCGTCTGCGAAAGTATTGCCGCAATCTACCAGCAGCAGTACCAGGTTCCGTTCCGGGTCGTGCGCAACCTGCCGGTAAAGGCTGAGAGGAAAGCCATTCCTGCTGAAAAGCGGGTGAACGAATCGCGGCCGATTATTCTTTACCAGGGCGCGCTTAATGTGGGGCGGGGACTGGAACAGGCGATCCGCGCGATGGAACTGCTCGACGGGGCGCTGCTCGTGCTGGCTGGCAGCGGCGATATCGAAAAAGAACTTTACCACCTGGTTACGGCATTGCGGCTGGAGGAGCGCGTAAAATTTGCCGGCCGGCTTCCGGTTGAAGAGCTGGGCTGGCTTACCCGTCAGGCCAGTCTGGGTATCTCCATTGAGGAGGATCTGGGACTCAACTACCGGTATGCGCTGCCCAATAAACTTTTTGATTACATCCAGGCGCGGGTGCCGGTGGTGGTCAGCAATCTGCCCGAGATGAAGCGGGTGGTTGAATATTTCCGGGTGGGACTGGTTTCCGGTTCGCACGAACCGGCGCAGCTGGCCGGTATTTTCCGGGAGGCGCTGTTCAACGAATCCCGCCGCGTTGAATGGCAGAAAAACCTGGAGATTGCGGCTGCCGAACTCACCTGGGAAAAGGAAAAGGAGATCGTTTGCGAACTTTTTGGTCCGCTGCTGGAGAAATAAACCTCATTTTTTTGCAAAAACTGCGTGTGGCAGCAGCCCTGGCCGCCCGGTTGGGATTTCCGGTTCCGGAAAGATGGCGCCTGCCGGATCAATTGGGTTATTCCTGAAAAAACCTCCTCTTTGAAAACGCTTTCCTGAAAAAGAAGCTAATTTTAAGGCATGATACCCGATGAAAAAAAACAGGTGGAATGGTTGCTGATGGAATATTTCCGAAGATCGTTCGCGGAGTTTCCAAAGGGAAAACTGTTGCTGTCGGAATCTCCCGACTTTGTATTGCAGACCAACCACAAAAGCAGCATCGGAATTGAGCTGACCCGGCTACATCCGGCCAATCATTCGGGAGGATTTTCCGGATGGGACAACCGCCTCGCCGAGGAGAGCGTAATTGGTTACGCGAAGGAGATGGTCGAGCGTACCGAGCAGCGAAAGTTTTTTGTCAAGTTTCTTTTTTCAGATAAAGAGCCGGTCACTGAATCGCGGGTTGCGACTGTTGCGGCCCAAACCGCCCGGCTGGTCCGGCAGGCTGCCCTGACTGCCGATTCCGGCTTCTTTCAACACACCGTTGCTGAAGCGGAACTTCCGGCCGGCGTGGCCTCCCTTTTGGTGATGCGGCTGCCTGTATTGCAAACCGGAATCTGGGAACGTGCCAACTCCCTCGGCGTTTCCGGTTATACCGTGGAAGATATCCGCCATTCAATTCGTAAAAAAGAGGAAAAACTGACCCTTTACCAGGCCCGCAACCTCAGCCAGTACTGGCTGCTGATCACTACCGACCGGCTGCGCGGAATCAAAAATTTCAACATCGAAAATAAAATCACCAACCATACTTTTTGCTCGCTCTTTCAACGGGTTTTTCTGTTTGAGCTGTTACAAGGGCGTGTTTTTCAGCTGGTTTAGAAGGTCGAAGCGCTTCGTGTGGTTTGCCGGCCGGTCTCCGGAAATTTTGCGCCGGACTGTTTGAGGCCGGGGAAATATTGTCGGAAGAGGTTTTTGTAAAGGCCGTATTTTTTACATTTGTGAAAACCGAAACCAATATGAAACCTGAAAAGCTGCTTCAGACTGTCGCATTTTTGCTGTTTTTTCTGGCCGCGCCGGCTGTTTTTTCGCAATCGTACAACAATACCCGCACCGATGGTTACCGGGGCATCTGGTTTGAGCTGAACCAGAAATATCCGTTTGGAGATAAATATTCGGGTGGACTGGGAACTTACACGGCCCACCACTATCCGATGGCTGTTTATGCGGAAAAGGTGGCGAAGACTTTTTTTGTGTATGGCGGAACTACCGGTGAAAACGACCGCTATCTGCTCTGCATGATCGGCAGTTATGACCATCGCCGTCACCGGGTGGAGAAACCGGTGGTGGTTTTTGACAAACAAGGGGTTAACGATCCGCACGACAACCCCAGTCTGGCGATCGATCAGCAGGGATATCTCTGGGTTTTTGTGAGTGGCCGCGGGAAAGTTCGTCCCGGCTACAAATACCGCAGCGTAAAACCGTATTCAATCGACCGGTTCGAACAGGTTACCAGCGAGGAGATGACCTACCCGCAACCGTGGCTGACCGACCAGGGGTTTCTGCACCTGTTTACCAAATATACCGGCGTGCGTGAACTCTATTTTGAATCCAGTACCGATGGCTACACCTGGACCGATGACCAAAAGCTGGCCGGCATCCGGGAGGCGGGCGATTCAAAAGGCGGACACTACCAGGTGAGTGCTGCCGGCGGAAAGGTGGTCGGAACTTTTTTTAACCGTCATCCCGACGGGAACGTCGATAAACGGACCGATTTGTATTACCTGCAGACTTCAGACCTGGGGAAAACCTGGACTACTGTTGACGGAAAACCGGTTGCCACCCCCCTGGAACTGGTCGATAACCCGGCACGGGTGGTCGACTACCAGTCGCAGCAGCGTAATGTTTACCTGTGCGACATGCTTTTTGATGAAGCGGCCAATCCCATCTGTTTGTACGTGACCAGCCCGGGGCATCAGCCGGGGCCCGGTAATTCGCCGCGGCAGTGGGTTATTACCCGCTGGACTGGCACGGAGTGGCTGACCACCGTTGCCGGCGAATCGGATCATAATTACGACATGGGGAGTCTGTTTATTTCAAACGGGAAATGGACCATTCTGGCGCCCTTGATCAATGGTCCGCAGATTTGGGGAGCTGGTGGCGAACTGGTCGCCTACGAATCAGACGATCAGGGGAAAACCTGGCGAAAAGCGATCCAGCTGACGGGAAACAGTGCGCTCAACCACAATTATGCGCGGCGTTCGCTGCATGCCCGCGAGCCTTTCCTCTTTTTTTGGGCCGATGGTAATCCTGACCATTTCAGCATTTCCCATCTCTATTTTGGGAATTTGAACGGCGAAGTGTGGCAACTGCCTTATCGGATGAAAGGAAAAACAGCCCGGCCGGTTAAGGTTGGATTCTCGGACCACTGATCAGCAAAAAAAAACAGGCTGCTGCAATGGCAACAACCTGTTGTAAAATCCCTAATAAGCTAATCTTTGAAGATTCGCTGCTCTTTCTACTTCTTCCAGGCAGTTTCGTCTGTCATCCAGGACTCCAGTTTTAATTCAGCGTCTTTGGCTTGTTCGACCTGAATTTTTTTCGGTGCCCAGAGACTTTCATCTGTCATCCAAGCTTCCAGAGCAAGAGCTTCTTCTGATTCCAGAGAAGTATTCAAGTGATTATTCGCGTTGTTCCAGATTTGCTCGTCCAGCATCCAGTTTTCGATTTGTAAAGCTGGTTCTTTTACGTTTTCAAGGCTTGAGGCATTCTTTTGCAGTTTTACTTCGTTTCCGTCGGCGTAGGTTGTTCCGCAGAAAATAAATGCGGTGAACAACATTGCCATCATTGTTTGTTTGAACTCTGTTTTCATTGTTTTTCTGTTTTTTGTTTCTGACGTTAACTGTTTTTTCTTGTTTCTGTTTTCGTTTATATAGACTGTTTACGGGTACAAATGTTACACGTTTGACTGTTAAAATGTATGAAAAACTTGTTAACGAAATACGAATACCGGCGAATGGAGGAAATTACCGGTAAACCGAACACCCCGAAGGAAGATCGTTTGTAATATCCGTCGGCGAATGGGGAAACAGTCCAAACACCGCCGAACCACTGCCCGACATCGAGGCGTAAACAGCGCCGTGGCGATAAAGAGTCTCCTTGATTTGCCCGATTTCGGGGAATTGGGCGAAAACCGATGGCTCAAAGTCGTTGACCACCGATTCTTTCCAGTTTTGGGGCGGAAGTTTCAGCAGGGTAACCAGGTTTTCGGCCGGAATCCGGGGAACCACGTCCTGGTAAGCCTGTGCGGTGCTGACCGAAAAAGCAGGTTTTACAATTAGCAGCAAATATTTCGACAGGTCGAGCGGAAATGGCTGCAGCTGGTCGCCAATGCCAGTGGCAAAGGCAGGCTGGTTGCCGATGAAAAAAGGGCAGTCGGCGCCCAGCCGGGCGGCATACCGTTCGAGTTGAGTGACGTTGAGTTGCAGGTCAAACAGGGAGTTCAGCATCTTCAGCATAAAAGCGGCATCCGACGAACCTCCGCCCAATCCGGCTCCTGTGGGGATTACCTTGTGCAGGTGGATCTCAACCGGCGGCAGATCAAAATCATGTTGTAACAGCCGGTAGGCCCGCACAACCAGGTTCTTTTCGGGGTCGCCGTCAATGTCGATTCCCGTTATCTGAAAGGAAAAAGAGGACGATTTGATCACCTCCAGTGCATCGGCCAGTCTGACCGGACAGAAAACCGTTTCCAGGTTGTGGTAACCGTCGGCGCGGCGCGACACCACATTCAGGCCCAAATTGATCTTTGCATTCGGAAAAGCGATCATAATCGTACTGCTGCTCTAAAATGACAAAAGTAAAAAAATGGGGCACAGCGCCGAAACTGCCTGTAAAAATTATGTGTCGGGCGGCATCCCTGCAATAAACCGCATTGACCTGCAGGGTGGAGTTACTGCTCGATTTGGGAAGTGCTGGGTACTGTTTTGACCCCGTGACTGCAGATTTTTCAGGCACGACAAAATTGGCTGCTGGAGTCGGTTAACCGGCAGCTTTACAACCCGGGAGTACAGCTTTCCGGGGGAAATTAAAGGAGAGGCTATTGTTTGAGCGCTTCCACGGGAGTGGGGCCTTCCGGTGTTTGAACCGTTCCGCTCATCTTCTTTCCTTCCACTTTGATCGAAACCTGGATATAGTCCGACTCAATGTAGACGCCAAATTTCAGCAGGTTGTCCTTGAATTCGATGTTTCTCAGCTCCACTTTGGTGCCGTCGGTGAATTTTACTTCTCCGGCCATTTTTCCGTCTTTGTTACGGAAAACAATTTCTCCCTTGCTGTATTCTACCGGCGCCGAAACAACGGTGTATTTCCAGGTTCCGATCAGGGTTTCGGAAGTTGTTGCGGAAAGGTTGCCCGCAAACAGGGCCAAAACAAAAATGAGGATCAGTTTTTTCATGACTGCAATTTTTGGTCTGGCCATTAAAGTGCGAAAAAAAATCCGGTTATTCAAAGATGTCGCGCATCTTTTCGAAGAAGGATTTTTCCGAGTCAGAAGGCCCGGCCTGGAAGCTGGGTGACTCCTGCAGTTTTTCAAGTATTTTGCGTTCGTCGGCTGTCAGTTTCTGCGGAACCCACACATGTACTTTCACCAGCAGGTCGCCGCGGCCATAGCCGTTGATATCGGGCAGTCCCTTGCCGCGGAGCCGTAATATTTTTTCGGGTTGCGAGCCGGCATCGATCTTCACTTTAACTTTTCCGTCCACTGTCGGGATTTCGGCAGTGGTTCCCAGTGTAATCTGCGGAAAGGTTAAAAACAGGTTGTAGATCAGATTATTGTGGTCGCGGATCAGTTCGGGGTGATCCTCTTCCTGGATGACGATCAGCAAGTCGCCGTTGATGCCGCCGCGGCGTCCGGCATTCCCTTTTCCGGTAACATTCAGCTGCATTCCTTCGCCTACGCCGGCCGGGATGCGGATGGAGATGACCTCCTCGTCGCGGACCACTCCTTCGCCCGAACAGTGCTGGCATTTGTTGATGATGGTCTGTCCTTCGCCCTGGCAGGTCGGACAAGTGCTGGTAGTTTGCATTTGTCCCAGCAGGGTGTTGGCAATGCGGGTTACGTGACCGCTGCCGTGGCAGGTGCTACAGGTCGAATAGGACGATCCGTCGCGGGCGCCGGTTCCTTTACAGTGCGGGCACGCCACATGTTTTTTTACCTTGATCTTTTTTTCGGTGCCGGCAGCAATTTCGCGAAGCGTCAGCTTGACCTTCACGCGCAGATCGGAGCCGCGGTTGACCCGGTGCGAACGCCCCCGGCTGCCGCTAAATCCGCCAAATCCGCCAAATCCAAAGGCATCACCAAATACGTCGCCAAACATCGAAAAAATATCATCCATCGACATGTTGCCGCCGCCGCTGAAACCGCTGGCGCCACCCATGCCGGCATGACCAAACTGATCGTATTTTTTACGTTTTTCCGGATTGCTCAGCACTTCGTAAGCTTCGGCAGCCTCTTTAAATTTTTCTTCGGCTTCTTTGTTCCCCGGATTTTTATCGGGATGAAACTGAATTGCTTTCTGCCGGTAGGCTTTTTTAATCTCCTCGGGAGTCGCGCTCCGGCTGACCTCCAGAATTTCGTAATAATCTCTTTTTGACATGTATTCCCTCTTATTCCCCAATTACCACTTTTGCAAACCGGATGACCTTGTCGTTTAACAGGTATCCTTTCAGAATGACGTCAACCACTTTGCCTTTCAGTTCTTCGGAAGGAGCCGGAACCTTGGTGATCGCTTCGTGCAGGTCAACGTCGAAGGGTTGCGATATCGCTTCAATCTCTTTTACATGGTTCTTTTTCAGAAATTCCCTGAATTTGTTGTAGATGAGCTGGAATCCAACTTTTGCCGGGTCATCGTCCGGAACCTCCTTCATTGTCTCCAGGGCCCGGTCAAAGTCGTCAATCACCGGCAGCATGTTTACCAGTACATGCTCTCCGCCTGATTTGATCAATTCCGCTTTTTCTTTCAGGGTCCGCTTTCTGAAATTGTCGAACTCGGCTTGCAGCCGCAGGTGGCGATCCGAAAAATCGGCGATTTTTGTTTCCAGTTCGTGAATCATTTCCTGGCTTTTATCTTTTTTGCTTTTACGGTGCATGGTGTTTTTATGATCTTCTTCATGTTCCACATGGCCGGTTTCTTCGGGCTTCTGCGACTCAGTTTTTTCTTCTCCCGTTGCTTCGGGAACCGGATTTTCAGTGGTCATCTTTTTATCTTCTGTCATTTTAACTGATTTTTTGGTTGCATCTACTCCTGTCAAAAACATTGCCAGGGGGCTTTAAAAGACAAATTGACACCTGTTTCGGGAAAGAGGTGTCAATTTGCACAGCGGAAAATTGAGGCTCGGCTATTTGAGCAGTTTTTCCAGCGCTGCTTCCAGGGCCGGCCCCCGAAGATTACGGTCGATAATGATACCGTTCCCGTCGATCAGAAAGTTGGCGGGAATTCCCCGTACTCCGTAAACCGCTGCCGGTTTGGAGTACCAGTATTTCAGGTCGCTGACATGGTAGGGCCACTCCAGTTTGTCTGCTTCAATGCCTTTTTTCCAGGCGGCTTCTTCTTTATCCAGCGATACGCTGAATACGGTAAAACCTTTGCCGGAAACAAATTTTTTGTCCTTGTATTTTTGGTAGGCTGCCACCACCGTGGGATTTTCACGACGGCACGGGCCACACCACGACGCCCAGAAATCGATTAAAACCAATTTGCCTTTCAGGTCCGACAGCTTCATGATTTTGCCGTCGACCGATTTTTCGGCGATTTCGGGTGCTTTGTTGCCAATGTTGATGCCAACGCGCGGTTCCTGTGCCTGGGTCAGCGGGGCAATCAAAAGTAAGATGAGCAAAAGGGGAATTAGCTTTCTCATTGTTTTCAATTTTTTGAGTTGTTCAAAAATAAAAAACATCTTTTGGTAAGTAAAGTTTTTGTGAATCCTATTTTCAGCATACCGAAAAAGGGTTCGGAGTTACAGCCGGCTTATCCGGGCGCCAAGTTGGTTGAGGCGCAGATCGATATTTTCATATCCGCGGTCAATCTGGTCGATGTTGTCGATGGTGCTGGTGCCGTTGGCTGAGAGGGCGGCAATCAGCAGGGCGATACCGGCGCGGATATCGGGCGAGGTCATTTTGGTCGCTCGCAGCGGATGTTTGCGGTCGAGGCCGATGACCGTTGCGCGGTGCGGGTCGCACAGGATAATCTGGGCGCCCATATCGATCAGTTTGTCGACGAAAAAGAGGCGGCTTTCAAACATTTTCTGGTGGATGAGTACACTGCCTTTGGCCTGGGTAGCCACAACCAGAAAAACGCTCAGCAGGTCGGGAGTGAGGCCCGGCCACGGGGCGTCGGCAATGGTCATAATGGAGCCGTCGATATAGCTCTCAATTTCGTAGTGCCCGCAGGCCGGGATGTGCAAGTCGTCGCCCTGCTGGATCACTTCGATGCCAAGCCGGCGAAAACTGGCCGGGATGATTCCCAGGTGTTCAATCCCAACTTTGCGGATGGTTATTTCAGAGGCGGTCATGGCGGCCAATCCGATAAAACTTCCCACTTCGATCATGTCGGGCAGGATGGTGTGGGAGCAGCCGGCAAGTGAGGTTACTCCTTCGATAGTGAGCAGGTTGGAGCCGATTCCTGAAATCCGGGCGCCCATCGAGACCAGCATGGTGCACAGCTGCTGCAGATAGGGTTCGCAGGCCGCGTTGTAGATGGTGGTAGTCCCTTCAGCGAGTACGGCTGCCATAATAATATTGGCTGTTCCGGTTACCGAGGCTTCATCGAGCAGCATGTAGCTTCCGCGGAGCCGCCTGGCGGCGATATGGTAACAGTGGGCTTCGGCATCGAAGGTAAATTCGGCGCCCAGGTTCTGGAAACCGATAAAATGGGTGTCTAACCGTCGCCGGCCGATTTTGTCTCCTCCGGGCTGGGGGATGTACCCCACGCCGAAACGGGCCAGCAGCGGGCCGATCACCATGATCGATCCCCGCAGTCCGGCGGCCTGCAGGGCAAAGTCGCTGGTTTTCAGGTAATCGATATTTACCTTTGCCGCACGGAAACGGTATTCTCCCTTGCGTAGCCGTTCAGTCTCAACTCCCAGCCCGCGCAGCAGGTCGATCAGTTTGAGCACATCCCTGATCTCGGGAATGTTGCGGATGACGACCTCCTGGTCGGTGAGCAGGGTGGCGCAAATAACCTGAAGCGCTTCATTTTTGGCGCCTTGTGGTTCCAATACACCTTGCAACGGCTGTCCGCCTTCAATTTTGAAAGTTGCCATGATGGGGTGGTCTGGTTATAAAAAAACGGTTAATGTTTTTTGTAATTTCCTCTTCGTTGTCCCTGGTTTTTACTCCGGACCTGCTGTTGCGGCTGGGGTTGTTTGGCCAGGATAGTTTTGGTTTCGGCAAGCTCAAACGCCGGCGGGGTGAGTTTTCCTTTTGACAAATCGCGCAGGTCGTTGAAGATTTTTTCATCTTCCACCGAATCTTTATTCCAGGTGAGGTAAGATTTTTTCATGTGGTTGGCCAGCTGCGAAATCAGGATATCTTTTTCACGGCCGTCTTCAAATTCGATCGCTTTTTCGATCATCATTTCCATGGTGTGGCCATAATGCCTGATCTTGATATTGCGCTGGGTGTAGGGGACTTTCTGTGGTTTTTCATGCAGGATTTCGGGTGACGGCGGATCGTACGGATAGTCGATGTCAAGTTTGAAATCGGCCATGATGGCCAGGTGGTCCCATAATTTATGTTTAAAGTCGGGGACGTCGCGCAGGTAGGGATAGAGGTTTCCCATGACGTCGATAATGGCGCGGGCAGCCTGGTTGCGGGTTTCCCGGTCCTGGATGGCCATAATCAGGTTTACCATATTATGCACATTACGTCCATATTCCGGTAGCTGAAGTTTCCTCCGACTGGTATTGTAATCTTTGTCAAAACTGTTGTTCATTGAATTGGGTATTAATTTTCAAAATATTCTCAATTGGATGCAGGCCGGATCAACACACCGCAAAATTAGTGATTTACAGTGAATCGGCAACATCCGGCAAAATAATTCTTTGCCCGTTAGTTTACGATCTTTAGTTTGGCATATTTGAGTAACAGCTGTTTTTGTCCGGCATTGTGGAAAAAGACGGTGGCTTTCAGATCGGGCAAAACACCTTCGATCTGTAATACTTTTCCGAGGCCAAAACGCTGATGTTCCACCTTCATTCCGGGCTGGATGAGGGCCGGATCATCGCCTTCGAAGGCCGCGTCGGCCGAATGGATCTTTTGCAGCCGGTCGATTTTTTGCTGGTAGGCCGACTGCAGCCGGGGCGATGTCGGGAGCGGAGCGGATCCCTGTTTGGGAGTGTCCCACAGGTTGTTGCGGCTGGTTTCGGTCCGTTGGCGGAAAGTTGGTTGCTGCAGTGCCGGCGCTTCCACAAACTCGGAATCAATTTCTTCAATAAAACGGCTGGGCGTGCAGAACTCCAGCTTGCCCCAGCGGTAGCGCTGGCCGGCAAAGGAGAGGAAAGCCTGCTCGCGGGCCCGGGTAAGCGCTACGTAAAAGAGGCGTCGCTCTTCTTCCAGTTCATCCTGGGTCATCCGTTCGCCCGATTGGTTCGAAGGGAAGAGGTTCTCTTCGAGTCCAACGATAAAAACATTTTTAAATTCCAGCCCTTTGGCCGAGTGGACCGTCATCAGGGTTACCTTGTTGCGGTCTTCCTCTTTTTCATTGTCCTGGTCGGTGAGCAGCGCCACATCCTGCAGGTAGTCGCCAATGGCGCCGGGACGGCCCTCTTCGCGCGCCGAGATGGAGAACTCCTGGATTGCGTTGAGCAACTCCTCGATATTTTCGTGGCGGCTAAGTCCTTCGGGCGATTTGTCGTTGTAGAGTTCGCGCAGGATGCCGGTTTCGGCGGCAACGGCCCGGGCCAGGGTGAAGGCGTCGGTTTCGGCGGTCTGGCGCCGGAAGTTCTCGATCAGTTCGGCAAATCCGCGCAGCTTGGTAATGGTTCCGGCGTTCAGGGCCGCCGGGTTTTCGCCGGGTAGCGCGGCAATGATATTCCAGATCGTATTTTCGGCCCGGAAGGCGGCGGTTTCAAGCTTGTCTAAAGTTGTTTGACCGATCCCGCGCGCCGGGTAGTTGATGATCCGCTTGAGCGCCTCATTATCGGCGGGGTTGACAAGGAGCCGGAAATAGGCCAGCAGGTCTTTGATCTCTTTGCGCTGGTAGAACGACAGGCCCCCGTAAATTTTATACGGGATGCTGCGTTTGCGCAGTGCTTCCTCAAAGATTCGCGACTGGGCATTGGTGCGGTACAAAATGGCGTAATCCAGAAACTGGAAATGTTCGCGCAGCTGCGATTCGGCAATTTCGCCGGCCACCAGATAGCCCTCTTCGTGGTCGGTGAGCGCCTGGATCACCTTGATCCGTTTCCCCTTTTCGTTTTCAGAAAAAACGGTTTTGCGGATCTGCTTTTTGTTGCGGGCGATCACGCTGTTGGCCGCATCAACAATTATTTGGGTCGACCGGTAGTTCTGCTCCAGTTTAAATACCCGGTGGTCGGGATAGTCGCGCTGGAAGTTGAGGATGTTTTCAATCCGCGCCCCGCGAAAGGAGTAGATACTCTGGGCATCGTCGCCGACCACACAGATGTTGTTGTGGGCTGCAGCCAGTTTTTTGACAATGAGGTACTGGGCGTAATTGGTGTCCTGATACTCGTCGACCAGCACATAGTTGAAACGTTGCTGGTAACGGGTCAGGATTTCGGGAAAATCGCGGAAGAGAATATTGGTTTTCAGTAACAGGTCGTCAAAGTCCATTGCTCCCGAGGTGTAACACCGTTTGACATATTCCTTGTAG
>Ga0116193_1000891_pt1 | contig 26563 bp, 19 predicted proteins | sample AD_UKC115_MetaG_FD_89892 | JGI IMG/M metagenome (GOLD analysis project Ga0116193, IMG submission 89892) | Active sludge microbial communities of municipal wastewater-treating anaerobic digesters from Hong Kong - AD_UKC115_MetaG | ecosystem: Engineered > Bioreactor > Anaerobic > Digestate... | reverse complement strand
GGATTTGACCCTCTTCTAGGGGGCTTACTTTTAATTTTTGTAATTTTAAAAAATGTAACCTTTGATTATCAATGCTATACGATAAATAATAAATTGTTTTTAATTTTTATCGGACAATAGTGAAAATTAATGTTATTTTTGCGATGGATTTAGAAAAAAGAAACAATAAAATCACTTCCCAAAGCGATATTCTACTCCTTGACACAATCCGAGTGCCGGAAAAATAATTACGATCAAAGAAGCTGCCCGAAGGTGTTGATAGAGGCAACACCCCCACTGCCAACGGCAAAACCATTGCACGTCAAAGTATAACCCGGATAGGGAGATACAATCGGACTGCAAGCTGAAAATTATTTCATTAAAACACGTTGCAACTCAATTGTAAGCCATTGGCATGCCGTTGTGTGCCGAAAATGCCCATTGTAAGCGGTAGCAGACATCCGCGGCAGATAAGCAGCCCCTCTCGGCAGATAAGCAGCCCCTCTCGGCAAATAAGCAGCCCCTCTCGGCAAATAAGCAGCCCCTCTCGGCAAATAAGCAGCCCCTCTCGGCAAATAAGCAGATGCTCTCGGCAAATAAGCAGCCCCTCTCGGCAGATAAGCAGGCACTCTCGGCAAATAAGCAGCCACTCTCGGCAAATAAGCAGGCACTCTCGGCAGATAAGCAGACGCTCTCGGCAGACAAGCAGCCCCTCTCGGCAAATAAGCAGATACTCTCGGCACGGAAACAAGCATCTGCAACTCAAAAAAAGGTGTTTGTAGAAGATAGAAATTGAAAAACAAGTTGTTAGCAGCAACTTACATTATTTATTAACCTTTTAAATTCAAAATTATGGCGAAAAGACCAACAAATTCAGAAGCAGCAACCTTAGAGTTGTACCGAGTAGCATTAGAAAATGCCGGAACACAACCCGAAATTTCGACCGAAATGGCCGAGTTGGGTTATGATGCAGCTAAAATTGCCGAGGGCAAAGCCCTTTGGGCACAAACCCGTGCAGCGTATGATGCCAACACCACAGAATTTGATGAATCCTTAGCAGTATATGCTTTGTTTTCATCTAAAAGAGAAGAAATCGAAAAAGTGTTTAAAATGCACTGTAAAAAGGCGAGAGTTGTGTTTCGCAAAGATAGTCTTACAAAAAATGAATTGTCTATTTCGGGCGAAATTCCTCGTACTTATGTTAAATGGTATGAAACAGCCAGGAAATTTTACGAAACTTCAAGTACCAATGCCGATATTCAAAGTAAGTTGGCTCGGTTGGCCATCACTCCGGAACAACTTACGGCAGCTAAAACCTTACTCATAGAGTTGGAAACGGCCAGAGCCGAATATCTGAGAGAAAAGGGAGAATCGCAGGAGGCCACCAAAATCAAAGATGCCGCCTTCGCCAAGATGGACGATTGGATGAGTGAGTTTTATGCCGTAGCCCGTATCGCTTTGGAAGATAAACCGCAACTTTTGGAAGCATTGGGGAAGGTTGTAAAAGGATAACACCTTTGCCATCCCCCTGCATGAGGGCGTAGGCGGAAAGCCCGCAAAGACGGGAGGCGATGTGGACGCTGCTGCAAAAGAGCGACCGAAGGAAGCTCCTTTTGCAGCTTTGCGGCCACACGACTACCGGCTGCGGACTTGGAGCCGGAGACCGACGGCGAAGCCGGCATGCCCAAATAAAAATTAAAGATTATGAAAACCTAAATCAGAGAATCCTCCTCCGATAAATATTGTGTTTTCAGCGATGATTAATAGCGTTCAATATCGATATTGGAAACCCCCGAATTGAGGTCGATGTCAATGGTACCGATTGAAGTCGAATCCGGAGTATACACATAGTTTCCTTTGTTCGTTTTGGTAAATCCGGTTAAGGAATGGTTGGTTAAGGCGGATTCCGTCGTCACATAACAGGTCATTTCCTTGGGAATACGGATTGTAATATTGGCTGCTCCGGTAGATAAGTCCACATGAACATCAGGGTACAAATTCCCGATGGTCAATGAAATATCGGATGCACCTGCATCAATGCTCACCTCTTTTACTTTAAAAGGAGTTAGGTCAAAAGTGGTGCTTACAGCGCCCATATCGAAACTAAGATCCCATACAGGAGCCGGATGAAGGCCTATTTCATAAGTCAACACCCGATTTGTTTCTGCAAACGGAGGAATGATATCCAATTCAATTTCGGCATCGGAACCGGAAATAAACTGTTTGTTTTTAATGTATTTAGCGGAAATTCCATTGATGGTAATGAGATTTGAGTCGGGAACAATCGAAAACTCGCCCGCCCCCATATCTGCTTCCAGCGAAGCCGTCATGATACGATTTGTATCCATCGGAATGACGAAAATGTCCGTAACGGAAAGATCCACTTTTGTTGTTTCATCGCATCCGGTGAATCGGTTAAAATTTGTGGGACTTAACAAAAATACCACCCCAATAGCAAGGATAATGATATCAAGTGAGATTTTAATCCATTCTTTGATAGGCAACAGTCCAATTCCAATCCAAATAAAGATCAGGGGCCACAACTCAATCATATCGATCCATGAAAAAGTGATCACGGATACTGATTTTAAAAGCCAAAGGATTCCGAAAGCGAGAAATAAAACTCCCCAAAAAATATTTTTGTAACGCATGGCGATTATGATTTTTGTTTGTTACTGAATATCAGGAGGAAAATTCCAAGGAGCACCAGTAAGGAGGGAAATAGATATTTGAAGTGCAGGAAGGGAATAAAATTACGAAAAAGGAAGAAAAGACCGAAGAAGATGAAGAAAACACCTGCAATGATTGCAGCAGACTTGCGCGTGTTCTCCGAACAACAAGTCGATTTAATACGTTCTTTTTTTTCGGCTTTAGATTCCGTCTTTACATTTTCAACAGTAGGTTGCTTGTCCTCCACAACCGTTGCCTCTCCTTTATCATCCACTTCAATATAATTATCAAACTTTGGTTTTTCTGGAACGATAATTAAGAGGATAATATAAATGATGAACCCACTTCCGCCGGCGAAGATGAGCCCCAAAAAAATTGCCCGAACAACCACGGGATCAATATTAAAATATTCGGCAAGACCGGCACAGACACCGGCAATCATGCGATTATCACTGCGATACAATCTTTTTTCCATTATGAAAATTTTAAAAGTTATTTATTGTTTTAAACTAACGGTTTTATTAAAAACAAGATGCGTTTCCGTTGCGTCTTTGTCGATACAAAAATAACCGATTCTTTCAAATTGATAGTATGGAGCAGCCGTTTTGAGGTTCAAAGACTCTTCCAAATAGCCATTCTTCACGATTAATGAATCCGGATTGATGTAATCCAAAAATGATTTCCCTTCTTCATCGTTATCAGGTTCGGGAACGGTAAAAAGTCTGTCAAAAAGACGAATTTCCGCCGTTTGCGTATGCGCTGCCGACACCCAATGGATGGTGGCTTTGACTTTTCGGTTGCTTTCACTCAGTCCGCTTCTTGTTTCCGGAAAATATTGAGCATGAATTTCTGTAATTTCTCCCGCTTCATTTTTCACCACCCCGGTACAGGTAATGATGTATGCATATTTCAATCGTACTTCACCCCCAACAGTAAGTCGGTAAAACTTCTTGTCGGCAACTTCTCTGAAATCGGCACGTTCTATCCATAATTCGCGAGAGAAGGGAACCTGACGAGTTCCGGCTTCGGGGTCTTCGGGATTATTGGTTGCCTGCATTTGTTCCATTTGATTGGCCGGATAGTTGTCGATGATCAATTTCACCGGATCGAGGACGGCCATGGTTCTGAGGGCGACTTTGTTGAGGTCTTCGCGGGCACAAAACTCAAGCAGATTAACGTCGATGATATTATCGCGTTTGGCAATACCCACCGTTTCCGCAAAAGTACGGATCGATTTCGGAGTAAAACCTCTGCGACGCAGCCCTGAAATGGTGGGCATCCGGGGATCATCCCAACCCATCACCTGTTTTTCTTTCACCAATTGCATGAGCTTTCTTTTGCTCATAATGGTATAACTTAAATTCAGACGGGCAAATTCAATCTGTTGCGGATGATGGATGTGCAAAGCTTCACAAAACCAATCATAGAGCGGGCGATGTATTTCAAATTCAAGCGTACATATAGAATGCGTGATGCCTTCAATAGAGTCACATTGGCCGTGGGCATAGTCGTACATAGGATAGATGCACCAGCGATTGCCGGTTCGGTGATGGTCTGCATGAAGAATCCGGTACATGATGGGGTCGCGCATGTGCATATTTGGGGAACTCATTCCGATTTTTGCCCGAAGAACACGGCTACCGTCAGGAAACTCGCCGGCGCGCATTCTGCGAAATAAATCGAGATTCTCTTCTATTGACCTGTTTCGGTATGGACTTTCAATGCCCGGCTTCGTAGGAACCCCTCTGCCCTGACTGATCTCTTCTTGTGTTTGGTCATCCACGTATGCCAACCCTTCTCCGATTAGTTGTTCTGCCCATTGATACAACTGTTCAAAATAGTCCGATGCATAATACTCGGCAGCCCATGAGAATCCCAGCCACGTGATATCTTCTTTAATCGAATCAACGTACTCAACATCCTCCTTCACCGGATTGGTGTCATCAAAGCGTAAATTACATTTTCCGTTGTATTTTTCAGCTAAACTGAAGTTCAAACAGATGGACTTGGCATGACCAATATGTAAATAACCATTCGGTTCCGGAGGAAATCTCGTGTGTACCCGACAATCGTTCTTTTTTTCTGTTAAGTCTTTTTCAATAATTTCTTCAATAAAGTTCATGGTAATTGGATTGAGTGATAAAATAACCGATGGAAATAACTTGCAAAGATAAATTAAATTTCAATATAATTCTTGATTAACTATCTAAAAAAGAGATAAAAATATTAATTTTATTTTTATAAAAAGGCTTGATTTATTCAAAAAAAAAGTCCTAACTTTGCAACGATTTTGAAGTGAAAATAAAAACCATTTTATAACCAAACTTAAAAATTTTTTATATGGATCTTAAAAAAGTAATTGCCGACATTGAGGCAAAAAATCCGGCTCAACCGTTATACATTCAAGCCGCAAAAGAAGTACTCGAAACCATCGTGGACTTTGTGAATGAGAATCCAAAATATGACAAATATGCTATTGTCGAAAGAATTTTGGAACCAGAACGTATCATTAAATTCCGAGTTTCTTGGGTTGATGATAAGGGACAAATCCAGGTAAATCGTGGATATCGCGTTCAACACAACATGGCTATTGGACCATATAAAGGAGGTATTCGCTTCCATCCTTCCGTTAATGAAGATACAATGAAATTCTTGGCGTTTGAACAAACATTCAAAAACTCTTTGACAACCCTTCCTATGGGAGGTGGTAAGGGAGGTTCTGATTTCGATCCTAAAGGAAAATCAGAAGGTGAAGTAATGCGTTTTTGTCAAGCCTTTATGACGGAATTGCAGAAGTATATCGGACCCGAAACAGACGTTCCTGCCGGTGATATCGGTGTAGGTGCTCGTGAAATAGGCTTCATGTATGGTCAGTACAAAAGATTACGCGACGAGCATGTAGGTGTTCTTACCGGTAAAGGTTTAGAGTGGGGCGGTTCTCTTATTCGCCCTGAAGCTACCGGTTTCGGTGCTGTTTACTTCCTCGAAGGAATGCTCGCAACTTGCAAGGATTCTATCAAAGGAAAACGTGCTATTATCTCCGGATTCGGAAATGTGGCTTGGGGAACAGCTCTTAAATTAGCTGAATTAGGTGCTGTGCTTGTAGCTATCTCCGGTCCCGACGGTTATATTCTTGACGAAGCAGGAATCAATACGCCCGAAAAAATTCAATATATGAACGAATTGAACCAAACACGTAATAATGTGGTGGCTCCTTTCGCTGATAAATTCAAAACTGCTAAGTTCTTCCCCGGAAAGAAAGTATGGGGAGTTCCTTGCGATATCGCTATGGCTTGTGCCATCCAAAATGAATTGGACGGTAAAGATGCTGAAATGCTCGTGAAGAATGGCGTTAAATATGTGGTTGAAGTATCCAATATGGGGTGTACCGCAGACGCAATTACGACATTCCAAAAAGCAAAAGTTAATTTTGCTCCGGGAAAAGCTGCAAATGCCGGTGGCGTTGCTACATCAGGTCTCGAAATGAGTCAGAATTCAATGAAATTGTCATGGAATAAAGAAGAAGTTGATGAAAAATTGAAAGGAATCATGCAAAATATTCATGCCAATTGTGTTGCCCACGGAAAAGAAAAGAGTGGCTATATCAACTATGTGAAAGGGGCTAATATTGCCGGTTTCATTAAAGTTGCCGAAGCAATGATCGCCCAAGGAGTTTACTAATCCTTGACGTAATTGAATAAAAAAGGCTGTCCGAAGACAGCCTTTTTTTTATGCCTGAACTCCGGCAACATCTGCCGAAGGATCAATCTTTTTGATAAGCCCTTGTAAAACTTCTCCGGGACCATATTCCATAAAACGAGTGGCTCCGTCGGCAATCATCTGCTGAACACTCTGCATCCATAGAACAGGAGAGGTCAACTGAGCGACCAAGTTCTTTTTAATCTGATCGGGATCCATCGACGGTTTTGCCGTGCAGTTTTGGTATATCGGACAAATAGGATCATGGAAGTTAATATGGGCAATCGCATCTGCCAACTCTTCTTGTGCCGGTTGCATGAGCGGAGAATGGAATGCTCCTCCTACTTTTAACGGTAATATACGCTTTGCTCCTGCTTTTTGCAGGGCCTCTGTGGCCATTTCAATTCCTTTGATAGAACCCGAAATTACCAATTGCGCAGGACTGTTATAATTGGCAGGAACCACCACCTCTTGAATCGATTTACAAATATCTTCCGTTTGACGATGGTCAAACCCTAAAACCACCGCCATGGTCGAAGGGTTCTGTTCACAAGCTTTTTGCATTGCATGTGCTCTTTTGGATACTAAGGAGAGACCGTCGGCAAAAGTTAATACTTTATTGGCTACCAATGCCGTAAATTCTCCCAACGAATGCCCGGCAGTCATAGCCGGCAATTCATCGTCCGTAAGAAGTTGATATGCTATGATAGAATGCAGAAATACTGCAGGTTGAGTCACTTTTGTCATTTTTAAAGCCTCTTCCGTTCCGGAAAACATGATGTCGGTGATGGAAAATCCTAAGATCTCGTTAGCCTCGTGGAACATCTCTTTGGCTTTTGGGTAACGATCGTATAAATCCTTTCCCATTCCTGAAAATTGGGCTCCTTGGCCCGGAAAAACAGCAACTTTCATAATTTTTAGTTTTAATGAATATGTTTCGGCTGCAAAAATAGTAAAATTTCCTTTCGGAAGCTTTTTTGCTGTATGTTACTGTCAGTGAATAGATTTGTATATTTTATATTTTTATTATTTTTTGGGCAGCCCGGCCTTCGGCCGTCGGGCTATCCGTTACAAGTCCTCATTCCGCTCTTTCTCCGTCATAAAAGTTGTTCGTTGGACAATTTTATCGTACTATTTTCCTTCTCCCCAAAGGCTCTTCCGCTTCATTCCGGGCTTTCCACTGCTATCCCTGCTACAGGGATGGCAAAGGTTCCCCACTATACAAAAGTTTCTCCACCAAGAAAATAATGGGCAAAAAAAATGCGTACCTGAATAGATACGCATTTTTTAGATTCAAAATCAGGTTATTTTAAGCCTCTATTCTTTAATAACGGGTCAATGGAAGGTGCTTTTCCACGGAAAGCAACGTATAATTCCATCGGATCTGCGGTGTTTCCTTTTTCCAAAATATTAGTTCTAAATGCTTTTGCAGTAGCAGGATCAAAGATTCCTTTTTCTTTAAATGCTTGAAAAGCATCACTATCCAGAACAGCAGCCCATGTATAGCTGTAGTAGCCTGCACTATATCCGCCGGAGAAGATGTGTTTGAAATAGGAACTCTTGTATCTCGAAATAATCTCCGGAATCAACCCGATTTTTGCCAATGCTTTGTTTTCAAATTCTGGAAGAGTGATTTGGGTTGGAGTTGTAATGTTGTGATAATCCATATCAAGGAAAGATGCAGCCAATAATTCCGTATTGATAAAACCTTGTCCGTATGTGCCGGCAGCTTCAATTTTGGCAATAAGTTCATCGGGAATTACTTCACCGGTTTTGTAATGTTTGGCATACATTTTCATTACTTCCGGTTCGGCACCCCAATGTTCTAAAATTTGAGACGGAAGTTCTACAAAATCGCGACTTACATTAGTTCCGGCCAAAGAACGATAATTACATTTCGAAAGCATTCCGTGAAGTCCGTGTCCAAATTCATGGAAGAAAGTGGATGTTTCATCAAAATTCAATAAAGAGGGGGTGTCACCCGTTGGTTTGGTGAAATTGAAAACCAAAGAGATAATAGGTAATACATTTTTCCCGTTGTCCACATATTGTTCCCTGAAATTGGTCATCCATGCACCACTGCTTTTGCTTTCTCTCGGGAAATAATCCATATATAAAATGGCAATTACTTGATCGTTTTCCAAAACTTCATAGCCCACAACATCCGGATGATACACCGGTAAATCTTTATTTTCTTTGAATGAGAGTCCATATAAATTTTTGCATACCATAAATACGCCTTCTCTTACATTATCAAGAGAAAAGTACGGACGAATGATATCATCGTTGAGGTCATATTTTTCCTTGCGAAGTTTTTCACTGTAATATCTCCAATCGTAAGGTTCGAGTTTAAAGTTGTTGCCTTCGTCTTTAATCATTTGTTGGTATTGAGCTGCCTCTTTTTTGGCTTTTGCTAAAGCCGGTTTCCAAACTTGCATCAATAGATTATTAACGGCTTCGGGGGTTTTAGCCATACAATCATCTAAAGTATAAGCAGCGTGTGAGTTGAATCCAAACATTTTGGCTCTTTCAAGACGCAGATTAATAATGTCATTGATAATTTTGCTGTTGTCTGTAGAGTCTGAAGTGCAACGTGTTGCGTAAGCGGTCCACAATTCTTTCCGCAATTCTCTGTTTTTGCAATTCATCAAAAATGGTTCCATGCTCGGAAGATGGATTGTAAATACATATTTACCTTTGGTTGCAGGATCGGCGTTTCCGGCTTCAAGGGCAGCATCCAGTTGACTCTGCGGCATGCCTTCCAATTTGGCAACATCGTCCACAACCAATTTGTAATTATTGGTCGCTTTCAAAACATTATTGCCATAATCTAAAGTTAATAAGGACAATTGTTCGTTGATTTCACGGAATCTTTTTTGTTGTTCTACAGGAATATTGGCACCTCCGCGAACGAAATCTTTATACGTTTCTTCGAGAAGTCTTAATTGTTCCGGATTTAAATTTAATTGTTCTTTTTGTTCGTAAACAGTTTTAATCTTTTCAAACAACTTAGGATTTAAGTTAATGTTGTCAGAATGTTTTGAGAGTTTGGGTAAAATATCTTTGGCGATATTTTCCATTTCGGGACTATTATTCGTTTCTGATAAGTTAAAGAAAACCAACGCTACCTGATTGAGGAGTTTTCCGCTATATTCAAGCGCTTCAATGGTATTGGCAAAAGTAGGCGCTTCTGTTTGGTTCACAATAGCGTCTATTTCTGCTACTTGTTCTTGCATTCCTTTTTCAAAAGCAGGAATGTAGTGTTCCGGTTTGATTTGGTCAAACGGAGGGACACCGTAAGGAGTTTCCCATTCTTGAAAAAAAGGATTTTCGGGGGCGGCCGACTCGGAGACCTCCTTTTTCTTACCGCAACTCACAAGAATTACAGCAGATAAAATTAATAATGACATAGTCTTTTTCATATAAAATTATTTTAAAGGTTTTATTTTTTTCAAAAAGCAAAAATACAAAAAAAAGTTTGCCATAAACGGCTATTTATTTTTTCTTAATCTTATAATAATCATATTTAAAAAGAAATATATCAACAGATTATATATAATTTTCGATTTAATGAACAGAAAAGGTCTAATTATTATTTTTTTTTGTATTTTTGCACTCGAAATCAAACAAGGCCCCTTAGCTCAACTGAATAGAGTATTTGACTACGGATCAAAAGGTTGCAGGTTTGAATCCTGCAGGGGTCACTCGAAGAAGAATAAAGTGCTAAATGTTGTCAAGATATTTAGCACTTTTTTATTAGTTCATTTTGTCAAGAAGGGAGGAATTAATCTATGAAAGCACGTTTTTCCGGTAAAGAAGAAAACCCGCGTTATCGTTTCACATTTCCGGTACATCTTTTCAATCCGGAGGGAGATTTGATTTTGGTGGATAAACCTTATCGATGTACTTCTTTTGATGTAGTCGGACAATTAAAATATGCTTTACGTCAGGAATACGGAAAAAAGGTGAAAGTGGGACATGCCGGCACATTAGATCCATTGGCGACGGGCTTGCTCATCATTTGTATCGGTTCGTTTACCAAGAAGATTGAAGGGTATCAGTCTGCGGAAAAAGAATATACCGGTACCTTTACGGTAGGGGCTACGACTTCCAGTTTTGATTTAGAACAACCGATAGATCAGACTTTTCCATATAGTCATATTACCCGTGAAGCGGCGGAAATGGTAGCACACTCTTTCCTTGGGGAGGCAGAACAAACGCCGCCACTGTTTTCAGCGGTTAAAGTGGATGGTAAAAGAGCTTATGAGTTGGCACGTAAAGGGACGGAAGTAGAGATTAAGTCCAAAACGATTTTTATTTCCGACTTTGAGATTACGCGTTGTTCATTACCTGAGATTGATTTTCGGATTGTATGTTCCAAAGGAACTTACATTCGTTCAATTGCGAGAGATTTCGGAGTTCGACTTCAAAGCGGAGCTTATCTTTCCGCTTTGCGTCGCACCCGGATTGGAAATTTTCGGATTGATGATGCTATTCCCATGGGGGTTGACATCATAAAACCGATTCTTTAGCCTCTTTTATTCTTTTTGGCGAAATCGCGTTTTTCGTTGCGACGGGCCACCCAGGAAGAAGAACTATTAGTTCTCTTCTCATCGGTCATAATTGACAAATTAAAGTTGCTGTTATTTTTAAATGCTTGGAGCAAGAAGTCTGCCTGGTCGGCATACAGGTCAAAATAGGTGAACTTGGGGGTAATTTCGATATCGCCGACATGAATATGGTTGCTGTTGGTAACTTCATTGATAATGCCTAATATGGCTCGCGGGGAGGCATTTTGTTTACTCCCGAAATTCATCTTAATGCGAACACGGTTTCCTTTATCGTTTTTTCTGCGTTGTTCTCCCCGATTGGATTGTCGGTCGGAATTATCATTGCGTTCTTTATATTCTCTTTTGGAGGAAGGTGCTTTAGAATTTAAGTCGATGGCATCTTTATAATAGTCAAGGAATCGGTTAAATTCCAAAGAGACGAAACGGCGAATCAATTCTTCTTTATCGAGATATTCCAATTTTTTAATTACTTGTGGTAAGAGGAGATTAATTTCGTCATAATTAACCTCTACATGTTCCATTTTATTAATCATGGAAAAGAGTTGTCGTTTGCACACTTCGGGACCTGTAGGGATTAGTTCTTTTTTGAAAGGTTGTCCCAATTTTTTTTCAATTTCTGAAATACGGTTTTGTTCTTTTCCGCCGACAATGGATATAGAGACTCCTTTTTTCCCGGCGCGACCGGTACGACCACTTCGGTGGGTGTACACTTCTGCGTCTTCGGGGAGACCGTAATTAATTACATGCGTAAGGTCATTAACATCAAGCCCACGGGCAGCCACGTCGGTAGCCACTAAGATTTGCAAATTGCGAAGTCGGAATTTGTTCATGACCGTATCGCGTTGTGCTTGACTCAAATCACCGTGGAGCGCATCCACATCGTAGCCGTCTTTCATAAGTTCATCGGCGACTTCTTTAGTTTCGCGGCGAGTTCTGCAGAAAACAATGCCATAGATATCAGGATTGGCGTCCACAATTCGTTTTAGTGCCAAGTAGCGATTGGAAGGCTGGATATAGTAGTAAAGATGTTCAATATTTTCCGCACCGGCGTTACGTTGTCCGACCATAATTTCGGAATAGTGTTTCATATATTTTTCGGCGATGCTCACAATAGTTTTGGGCATGGTGGCGGAGAATAGAAATGTCCTGCGCGTATCGGGAACTGTTTTCAAAATTGTTTTCAAATCTTCTTCGAATCCCATATTGAGCATTTCGTCTGCTTCGTCGAGAACGAGGTAGCGTACATCTTCCAATTTTATTTTACCTCTTTCAATCAGATCTATCAATCTTCCCGGAGTTGCTACCAACATTTGTGGTGGAACATTGAGTCGTTGCATTTGGTTTACGATATTTTCGCCGCCGTAAACAGGAACTACTTTAATATTTGTCATATTTTGGGAGTAGTTTGTCAAATCTTGAGCGATTTGCATACACAGTTCGCGGGTTGGTGCCAGCACTAATGCTTGAATCTTATGTACCCGTTCGTCGAGAAGTTGGATGATGGGCAAGCCAAAAGCTGCGGTCTTTCCGGTACCGGTTTGAGCCAGTCCGACAAGGTCATCTTCTTCTGAAAGAATAAACGGAATTACGCGTTCCTGAATAGGCATAGGAGCTTCGTAGCCAAGGTTAGCCACGGTGGTGAGGATTTTTTCAGACAATCCTAAGTCTTGAAAAGTTTTCATAATAAATTGTTTACACGCCTTACCTGTATCCGCTCGAAAATTCTCCCCATTATCTTAAGACATGCATCAAGAAAAGAAAGGCAATGAAAGCCTTTGTTAGAATTTAATCAATTAAATACGCGAGAGCGCTTGTTTTTTTAATCGGCGGCAAAGATACACAAAAATATAGCACGGAAAGAACTTCCTTTTTTTGTCTGAAATCATTCTTTTTGAAGAGATAAATTTGATTATTACAGGGTGCTTTCCTGTTTCGTATTGTTTGCTGCGAAGCGAAAAAAGGTGCAAGTTGCTTGCGTGAGGGATAGTAGTGGAAAGCCCGGAATGGAGCGGATTTGAAGTGTGGAATTTTTTTGCGACAGTTCAATTATTTGCTTTGAGGAAAATTTTTGCCAAGAGCAATGAGCGGAATGAGGACTTGTAACGGATAGCCCGACGGCGAAGCCGGCACGCCCAAATAAAAAAAATAAACTTCAACAAAAAAATAAAAAAAAAAGAGGAAAAAAATAAGAGAAAAGCAAAAAAGGATGAATAATAATAGCCCATATTTTTTGTATCTTTGCCGATTAAAACGCAATAGAAAATGGCAGATTACAAAGATGACAGCATTAAAACCTTAGAGTGGGATGAGCACATCAGGACACGTCCCGGTATGTATATCGGAAAATTGGGAGACGGTTCGGCTCATGATGACGGGATTTATGTATTATTAAAAGAGGTAATTGACAATTCTATTGATGAATTCATGAGGGGGCATGGGAAAACCATAGAAGTGACGATTAAGGAGCAAAAAGTGACCATTCGCGACTACGGAAGAGGAATTCCGTTGAAAAAGATGGTTGATTGTGTATCCAAGATCAATACCGGCGGAAAATTTGATGAAGGGGATGCGTACGACAACTCAATTGGGATGAACGGTGTAGGAGTAAAGGCGGTAAATGCGCTCTCAACCTATTTTATGGTAGAGTGTGTTGTGGACGGGAAGCAGAAACGAGCAGAGTTTTCTTGCGGGAGGCAGACCAATGAGACACATATAGAAAAGAGTACGGCGGCCAACGGTACGCTGATTGCTTTTATCCCGGATGACACGATATTTGAAAATTTTCATTGGTACACCGAGTACATTGAGAAAATGATGTGGAACTATGTTTACTTAAATCGTGGATTAGTCATTGTTTTCAACGGACAGAAATTTGTATCCAAGAATGGTTTATTAGACTTATTAACCAACAGTATCAACGGGGAGGCCTTATATTCACCGATACATCTTGAAGAAGATGATTTTGAATTTGCTATTACCCACACATCCAGGCGCTACGGAGAAGAGTATTATTCCTTTGTAAATAGTCAGAACACCACCCAAGGAGGGACGCATCAGCAGGCATTCAGAGAGGCTATTGTGAAGACGGTCAGAGATTTTTACAAAAAAGATTTTGATCCGAGTGATGTACGTAATTCTATTGTTGCGGCGATTTCGATTAAGGTAAAATCTCCGATTTTCGAATCTCAAACCAAGACTAAATTAGGGTCCCAGTATATGGCTCCCGGGGGGCAGACGATACGATATTACATTAATGAGGTGGTTGGGCGTTTGTTGGATAAATATCTGCACATGAATAATGATGTTGCGGATATTTTACTTAAAAAAATATTAGAATCCGAGAAGGAGCGTAAGGAGATTGCGAGTATCAAAAAAGTATCGAAAGAGGTACAGAAGAAAGTTAGTTTGCATAACAGTAAATTGCGGGATTGTCGTTTTCATTTCAACGACAATGATGAGCGGGGATTGGAGACTACAATATTCATTACGGAGGGAGATTCGGCGTCGGGTTCCATTACCATGTCGCGGAATCCGGAGACGCAAGCGGTTTTCAGCTTGAAGGGGAAGCCGAAGAATGCGCTCAAGGGAAAGAGTAAAAGTTTTATTTATGAAAAGGACAATGAAGAGTTAAGTTTATTACAGGCAGCGCTTAACTTGGAAGACGGCATAGATGGTTTGCGTTACAACAATATTGTCATTGCAACGGATGCAGATGTTGATGGGATGCACATTCGATTATTATTGCTCACCTTTTTCTTGTTATTTTTCCCTGATGTGGTAAAAGCGGGGCATGTATACATATTGCAGACACCTTTATTCAGAGTAAGGAATAAACAGAAGACCTTTTATTGCTACAGTGAAGAGGAGCGTATAGATGCGATTCGCACATTGGGTGGCAAGCCGGAGATTACCCGATTCAAAGGGTTGGGCGAGATTTCCCCCGGAGAATTCAAAAATTTTATTGGAAAAACCATAAGATTAGAGCCGGTAGTTTTGGATCGTGGGACCAGCATACAATCAATATTAGAATATTACATGGGAGACAACACTCCTGAGCGTCAGCAGTTCATTATTGAGAATCTTCGCGAGGAGATCAATGATATGATTGATTAGCGTCTATTTTACTGTTTTCTTTTGTAGAATAAGAAAAAGTAATATATTTGCGATTTTAATTTAAAGTCTTGAAAACAAAATCACTTGTTTTATTTGTTCAGCTCCGTCGGTTTCTGAAGAATCATTTTGGAATATCGGCTATATTGTTGATATTAAGTTTTTTTACAGGTATATTTGGAGCTACGGTAGCCATCATCATCAAGAACTTATTACACTTAAATGTTTCCTTACTGGGCAGAATGTTTCCTTCGGGGCAGTTTAATTATGCGTATTTGGCATTTCCTTTGGTAGGAATAGTATTGACAATATTATATATACGATTTTTTGTCAAAGATAACATCAATCATGGTGTGAGCATAGCGTTAAAGGCAATGGGGAAGAGCAGTGGGAAATTAAGGGCACACAACATGTATTCGTCCATGGTTGCCAGTTCCATCACGGTTGGTTTTGGAGGTTCTGTAGGATTAGAGGCCCCTATTGTATTAACGGGTTCTGCGATTGGTTCTAATTTAGCGAGGTTGTTTAATTTATCTAGAAAAAACACGGTATTGTTATTAGCGTGTGGGTCGACTGCGGCGTTGGCAGCAGTATTTAAGGCACCAATTGCAGCGATTGTATTTTCTATTGAGGTGTTGATGTTGGATTTGACGAGTGTAGCCTTACTTCCGTTATTGATTTCTGCGGCAACAGGGACAGTGTTATCCACTCTGTTTTTGGGAGAAAATGTAATGTTTAATGAAAGTTTTACAATACCTTTCAAAATTTCCAATATTCCTTTTTATTTGATCCTTGGTATTATTTCTGGTGCAGTTTCCGTTTATTTTCTTAGAGTATTGAGAACTGTTGAAAAAATATTTGCCAAGATAAAAAAACAATATGTACGTGCCATAATTGGAGGATTACTATTAGGGGTTATGATTTTATTCTTTCCGGTTTTTTACGGGGAAGGATATGAAAATTTAAACACCTTATTGCAGGGTAAATCCTTTTCATTATTTCAGAGTTCTCCATTTTATCCTTTATTGGAGAACTATCACATATTATTTGTCGTATTTTTGATAGGGGTTATTTTGCTGAAAGTTATTGCCACGGCAGTAACGACAGGTGCAGGCGGTATTGGGGGAGCATTTGCTCCATCGCTTTTTGTGGGAGCGTTTACCGGATTTTTATTGGTTGAGGTATGTAATTACTATTTTAAATTAAACTTACCTTATATTAACTTCATATTAGCGGGAATGGCGGGAGTAATGGCGGGAGTGATGCATGCTCCCTTAACGGCTATTTTTTTAATTGTTGAATTATCCACCGGTTACAGTTTGTTGATTCCCCTGATGATTACGGCATCTATATCTTATTTGTCTGTATTTCCATTTGAAAAACATTCGATTTACACGCGAAAATTGGCGGAGAAGGGAGAATTAAAAACACACAATAAAGACAAGTTTGCTATGCGGCAGTTGAATATTGATAAATTATTGGACACTGACATATTAACAATCCCTGTTACAAGTTCATTACGAGATTACACCTCATATATTGCTAAGAGCAAGAGGAATTTATTTGTCGTATTGGATGAATATGATACTTTTGCCGGATTATTGGTGATGGATCAGCATCGGGATATTCTTTTCAATCAGGAATTGTATGATTTAGTAAGAGTAAAAGACTTGATGATCCAGCCGGATGTATTTGTTTATGATACAGATAAGGGGGAAGAAATTGTACAAAAATTTCAGAAGACAAACAATTACAATTTGCCGGTTATTACAAAAGATAAGAAATACATAGGATTTTTGTCCAAGGCGACTGTTTTTTCCGCCTATAAAAATGTAATTGCTTCGGAGTCTGAAGATTAGTTAAAGTTATTTTTTAACGCATCTAACACTTGCAGCATCAGATTTTTCGCGATAGGGAAGACTCATATCGGAGCAAGAGTATGCCAATTGTCCGACGAGGGCGTTAATTTCGTCATAATTTGAGCAAGTCCAGAAGTAGGCATCTCCCATTAGGTTATAGAATCTTCCGTCGTGGTATATTCCGGCGGGAAGAGCAGAAAAATCAGTAGTATTGGTTCCGGGAATAAGCCACATTGTGGTTGTTCTAAGAGCATCGCTTCCACCGGCATTTATTGACTGTAATTCTGCGGCGGTTGGAACTCTCCAACCTTGTGGACAGACACCTTGCACAAATCCAAGACTATCGGTAAGAGGCTGAGCGGTTAGATTTCCTTCAGGAATATTCATGGTTGAGAACCAACTATATAATCGGCCAAAAGTATTCAGATTACTCATTGTATCGGGATACATGGGCGAATTGTAAATTAGAGCTACGGGGATAGGTGTTTGGAATCCGTCGTCATAATTTGTAGATTTCAAATTTTCTTTAGTCCAGCAAAGATAACCAATACGAATTGTATTATAGACAAATCCGTTAGCATCGGTAACAGTCATGGTGTCTCCGCAAATCGGGAAAAATACCATGACTTGTTGGTTGCAAGTTAAGGATTTGTCAGACACAGCAAAAGTCCAAGTAACTGTAGTAGTGTCATCAACGGGATACTCAGCAAGTTCATCATTAGAGGTAGTTACAGAAGATGTTCCGGATGGTAGTATTGAAGGAACAGGTAAGGTTACGGGGGTTGCAAATTGGTTATATGCAGCGATAACCGAAGTATCTTGGGGGCATAGAACAGAATAAAGCATCACGGAGACGATAGAATCAATACCTAAAGAAGGGAGCAGATAAAAAGTTGTATCTCCTTCTTGATTTATAAAGATACTATTTCTATATTCGAGTGGAACTTGATTGGCATATACCAAGAGGGTATCAGTTCCTAGATAAAGGAAAGGTTGTTGCAACCCTTCTGAAAGGATTCCATTTACTGTAGTTTGATTGTCAATGAAAAGTTGTCCGAAGGAATAGGAGGAGTTATTCGCAGTATTGCCGGCAGCAAATACAAATCCGGATTGCGCCATAGATGTTAAGGAACCTACAATTAATAACATTAAAACAAATAACCGCTTTTTCATTTTATGATTTTTTTAAAGTACAAAGATACTCATTTTTTAATATAAATATAGTATGAAAAGTAAAAAAAATATAAAAAAATATAAGAGATATAAAAGTGTTTTCTTTCTAAGAATTCATTGAAATTCAATGGATAAAAAATTAGCAACGTGAGCTTTTTTTGTAAAACTATCCTATTTTTTTGATTGTATTTTTGTTAATTTTATATAATTTATAAATAGATTCCAAAATTTATTGAAATAACAAATGATAAAAATGAGTCAGAATCATTATTTCTATAGTTGCTTTACGGATTAAATTTAGTAAGACCGGAGTTAAGAAAATCGAGATATTTTTCGATATTAAGTTCGTAATGAATAGGTCCTTCCAGAACTTTACCTGAAGGATCCGTAATAAAATAGCATGGTTGAGAATTTTCTTTATACAGTGTATTTTGGATAAACATATTTTTACTTCCTAAGGTAAATATTGTATCGCCGTCTTGATCTATAATTCTATCCTCAGGGGATAGACTAATTGTTTTATCATCCACGTATAATGCAAGTACTATAAAATTATCGGCAAGGATATCGCGGACTCTTTTATCAATCCAAACGGCATTTTCTACATTTCTACAATTGACACAACCATGTCCGGTAAAATCTATAAAAATAGGTTTATTTAATTTTTTTGCTACGCGAAGAGCTTGTTCATAGTCAAAATAACCTTTGATTCCATGCGGAAAGTGTAATTTATCGGCATATTTAGGTTTCTCATCTAATTGATAGGTAGTAATTTTTGATTCTTCTCGAACAATTTGATTGATATCAAAGTCTTGGGTAGAAGTAGGGGGCAGCCATCCGGAAATTGCTTTAAGGGGGGCTCCGAACATACCGGGGATGAGGTAGACTACGAAGGTGAATGTAAAAATTGACAAAAGAACCCGCACCCAACTTTTTTGGTAGGGCATCTCGTCATCCAGAGGGAATCGAAGTTTTCCGATGAAATAGAAACCGAGCATACTGAATATTACGATCCAGAAGGCGAGATAGACTTCACGGTCAAGGATTCCCCAGTGATAAGCTTGGTCGGGAACGTTTAAGAACTTTAGGGCAAAAGCGAGTTCAACGAAAGCCAGGGTTACCTTAAGGGTATTCATCCATCCTCCCGATTTGGGTAATGATTTGAGTAATTCCGGGAAAAATGCGAAAAAAGTAAAAGGAATTGCAAATGCCAGAGAGAAACCGAACATTCCGATAATTGGTTTAATCAGAGAGCCTGATGCAGCATTCAATGCGACAGCTCCCGCGATAGGAAGTGTGCATGAAAAAGAGACCAAAACCAATGTTAAGGCCATAAAGAATACGCCGATTAATCCGCCGCGGGATTCCATTTTAGAGGAACTGTTTACCCATTTACTTGGAAGTGTAATTTCGAAGTATCCAAATAAAGAAATGGCAAAAATTATAAAAATCAAGGCGAATAAAACATTTGGAATCCAGTGTGTGCTTAAAATATTAGACAGACCTGCCCCAAAAATCAGAGATAAGATAATTCCGAAAATAACATAAATAAGAATAATGGATAACCCATACATTATTGCATATCTTTTAGCATATTTTCCGGTTTTCATAAAAAAGGAGATGGTCATGGGAATCATTGGAAATACGCACGGAGTGAGCAGTCCTACCAATCCTCCAAGAAAGGCAAGCAGAAAAAATGTCCACAGACTCTCATCCTCCTCTGTAGCATCCTTTTCTTGCACCAAAGAAACTTGTTTTTGGAGAGAATCGTCAACTTGCAAATTCTCCATAATTTCCGAAGAGTCTTGTGTCGAATCGGAAGGTGCCAATACAACTTCGTCTTGAGGGGTGATTTGGTAGCCGGCAATATCAAAAGTGAATTTTTTTTCCATTGCCACACAGCGGCCATCGATACAAACCTGTCCACTTATTTTACCTTTTATTTGAAAAGGTTCTGCCGAAAGAATTTTTATTCGTTGTTTAAAAGTTACTTGTTTTTCAAAATATTTTGAGGTATCTTTAAAAATGGGGTCATAATGGGAAATTGGAGAAGGTTCTTTGACTTTCCCAATGCGTGAATATTGTGTTCCGGAGATAAAGGAGAACTCCGTAGGTAGCTCTATTCCACTTTGATGATATTGAGAAAAAAGGTGCCATTTATCCTGAATTTTAGCAGAAAATTGCAATTCAGCTTCATTATCGGAAATTTTAACAGTTTTAAAACTCCAAGTAATGGGATTTTCCTGAGCCGAAGCCAAGAAAGAACCCAATAGAATCAGAATACTACAGAGAAAGAGAGATTTTTTCATAATATTATTTATTATTTGATATAGGTTCTTTTTGAATTCTCATTCCGTAAAAAGAGCGATATACAAAGAATAATCCTATAAGAAGGAAAACGGTTCCGATATATGGAGTGTAGTCAAAAGAAGTAGCCAATTTCACCGCATTTGGATCATTTCCGATATAATTACCTGCATTATCAAGTAGTCCTTGAGCAGTCAATTTGAGATAAATGGCAATTTCCACAGCCAACATTCCAAACAAAGTAGAGAATTTGATAATCGGATTCATTGCTACTGATGCTGTATCTTTGTATGGGTCACCGACAGTATCTCCTATGACAGATGCTGCATGTAATTCGGTATTTTTCTCTTTAAGATCCACTTCAACTACTTTTTTTGCATTATCCCAAGCTCCGCCGGCGTTAGCCATATAAATGGCCTGGAATAGACCGAACACAGCAATTGAAATCAAATAGGCCACGAAAAAGTTTGGGTCAAAGAAAGCAAAAGCTAATGTTAAACAGAAAATCACAATAAAAATATTCAACATACCATGTTGGGCATATTTTGTGCATATTTTGACTACAGTTATAGAATCTTCAATATCGGCTTCTTTTTTATTAAGATTAAGATTCTTTTTGATAAACTCTACTGCACGGTATGCTCCGGTAGTAACGGCTTGTATAGATGCGCCGCTAAACCAGTAAATAACCGCCCCCCCGCAAATGAAACCGAGTAAGATGGGTGCATCTGTCAGGCTTATATTAAGAAGGCCGTAATTTTTAAGCAGTAAAATAATTGCAAATATCATGGTCGTTGCTCCAACAACGGCAGTTCCGATAAGCACCGGTTTCGCGGTAGCTTTAAAGGTGTTTCCTGCTCCGTCGTTGGCTTCAAGGTAATATTTCCCTTTTTCAAAATCAGGAACAAAACCGAAATCTTTCTCAATTTCTGATTTAATTGCCGGGATATGTTCAATTTGAGACAATTCAAAAACAGATTGGGCATTATCGGTTACAGGACCATAACTGTCAACAGCAATCGTTACAGGACCCATTCCCAAAAATCCAAATGCGATCAGTCCGAATGCAAATATAGAAGAGTATTCTCCAAAAATAGAAAGTCCTTGGGCAGAAATCAAAAAACCTCCCAACATAAGCCCTGCCATAACAATTCCTTGCCAAAATGCACTAAAGTTACCGGCAACGATTCCGGAGAGTATATTCAGAGATGGGCCACCTTCACGCGATGCTGACACAATTTCACTGACGTGTGCGGAGCGTGAGCTGGTGAAAATCTTTGTAAATTCAGGTATTATGGCGGCAGCAAGAGTTCCTAAGCTGATAATAGAAGCCAGTCGCCACCAAAGATCTGCCGAGTAGGAGGAGGCAATGGAATTATTGGAGAGTAAAAGATAGCTGATTAAATAGGTAATGATAATAGAAATAATGGAAGTCAACCAAATTAGAGAAGTTAAGGGGGCTTCGAAATTAAAATTGGTGCTATTTTTATATTTTGCAGTAGAGAAAATCTGATTGATTTGGTATGCGAAAATAGAAGTGAATACCATAAGGATTCTCATAGCAAAAATCCATGTAATTAATAAACTTTGTATTTCAGGAGTTCCCGGCATTACAAGGATGATAAACGAAATTAATGCCACGCCTGTTACTCCGTAGGTCTCAAACCCGTCAGCGGTAGGTCCGATACTGTCTCCAGCATTATCACCCGTGCAATCGGCAATTACGCCCGGATTTCTTGGATCGTCTTCTCCGATTTTGAAAATTACTTTCATTAAGTCGGAACCGATATCGGCAATTTTGGTAAAGATACCTCCGGCAATTCTTAGAGCACTTGCACCTAACGATTCTCCGATTGCAAATCCGATTAAGCAAGCTCCTGCGCTTTCAGAAGGAACAAAAAGAAGAATAATCAACATCATAATTAATTCAATCGTAATAAGCAGAAGTCCAACGCTCATTCCGGATTTTAATGGAATAGAAACCACGTTCCAAGGTTTTCCCTTTAGAGCAGCAAAAGAAGTACGGCAATTAGCCAGTGTGTTAATCCGAATCCCAAACCATGCAACGGCATACGACCCCAAGATCCCTAATACTGTCCATAATAAAATTGTGGCCACTGCAATGGCAGATTTTTCATTTAATACTCCAAAATAGAAAACAATGATTGCTCCAATGATGGCAAATAAAATTAATAAAAATTTTCCTTGTTGTAATAAATATGTTTTGCAAGTTGCATAAATCGTGGCAGCCACTTTTTTCATTGATTTATGAACAGGTAATTTTTTAATTGTTAATGATTGAGATAGCCCGTATATGAGTCCCAACAATACAATCAATGAACCCCAAATCAGTAGACTCCATCCGGAAAAATAATCATTGAAAAATGTGATATTTTTGAAATTGGGTAGAGTTAAATCCGCTTCACCTGCAAAACTGAATAGAGGCAATGCGAGCATTGAAAAAAGAATAAAGATTTTTTTCATAATTTAATATATTGATTTTGAAATATTTATTGGAGTTGATGGGATCTGTATAATGAACGTAATACCGCTGAGTTTTCAGATTCTTTTAATTTGCAAATTTAAAAGTTTTTTTTTTACATAAAACATATAAAATATTTTTTGTTTAATAATATATAATGTTTTTAAAAGAATAATTTATTAGAACCCTCTGTTTTCTAGTTATTTTTACTTAATTAATAAAGAAATGGAATTTTCTGAAGAAAATTAATTCAGAAAAAAGATTAATTTTGCATTTTAAATTTATTATATATATGAAACAGTGCAATTTTAGTTATCTCTTAATAATATTCCTTTCATTGCTTACAGGAGCGTGCAAAGAAGGAAAAGAAAAACAATCAATGGGAGAAGGAGATAATGGAAATATACAAATTGAGGTTCCTTCATTTAACTCTGATTCTGCCTTTCAATTTGTAAAAGTTCAAACAGATTTTGGGCCCCGGGTGCCGAATACAGAAGCTCATGAACAGTGTGCTCTTTATCTGCTTGAACAAGTACATAGATTTTGCGATACAGCTTATATTCAGTCTTTTGATGCAATTGCGTACGATAAAACAATTCTTAAATCTAAAAATATTGTAGGATCTTTCTTGCCTGAAGCTCAAAAAAGAGTTTTATTAGGTGCTCATTGGGATTCGCGACCAATGGCAGATTATGATCCAAATCCGGCGAATCGTAACAAACCGATTGACGGAGCTAATGACGGAGCAAGTGGTGTCGGTGTTTTGCTCGAAATCGCAAGGCAACTCCACATAAAAAATCCTACTATTGGAATTGATATTGTCTTTTTTGATTCAGAAGATTATGGAACTCCGGCAAGTGAAAATTTGGAAGGAGATTGGTGGGCGCTCGGTTCTCAATATTGGGCTAAAAAAGCTTATCAAAATGGGTATAAAGCGGATTATGGAATATTATTTGATATGGTTGGTGGAAAAAATGCTACTTTTTATCATGAAGGTTTTTCTTCTCTTTATGCACCTGAAGTAATTTCAAAAATATGGGGAAAAGCTTATCAATTCGGATATGGAAATTATTTTATTAATGAATCTGCTAATCCGATTACGGATGATCATTATTATGTTAACAAATATGCTTATATAAAAATGATTAATATTATTCATCAAGATAAAAATTCAAATACCGGATTTACAAGCGTTTGGCATACTTTAGACGACAATATTTCAAATATTGACAAACAAACATTGGAAGCAGTCGGAAAAACGGTATTGGCTGTATTGTATGATGAAAAATAATATTATTTATTCTTCTGAAGGATAAAAATCCTTTAAAAATTCAATTTGTCTTCGATCTCTTTTGGTTGGGCGTCCGCTCCCATGATCTCTATGTTCAAATTTGGTCCGAAGAGTTTTTAGATTTTCGTATTCTTCTGAAGGGGTAAGATCTTCAAAATATTGATTTACTAAAGGAGCTCCAACTCTTTGTTTAGGCGAGTCTATTACTTTAACTGTTTTTTGCAAAATACCAATCCGAATTTGATAACATTCATCTCGCTTTACCAATTTGGAAGGTTTTATTGTTTGTCCGTTTACTTTTACTTTACCTGCATGGCATGCATCTGTTGCTATTGAGCGGGTTTTGAATATTCTGACCATCCACAACCACTTGTCAATTCTTACATTTAGATTTTCTGTCATAAAAAGACCTCTTTATACTGTTTTTTTAGCAAAAATAGTTTTTTTTATTTTCAGCGAACATCTTATTATAAAAATTGTTTTGGAGCAAGAGGAAATATTTATTTTATTTTTTTGACCTTTAAAGAAATTATTATAATTTAACTATAAGTTAAATTTTTAATATTATTAATAATTAAAAAGCTGATATAAAATGCATTTTTTATTCATAAAACTTCAAAATAAAATTCAAATCTTCTAAAACTCACTAAGATGTTTAAAAAGTAAACATGTAAAATTATTGAAAATGAGTTTCTTGAATCTTATAATAAAAAATGTTAACAATGTAGTGTTTATAAAAAAATATTTCTACATTTGGCGACTTAAAAATACGAAAATAAAATGCGTTTTTCTATTATAAAATAACATTTTATTAGTTAAAATAGGAAATTTGGAAGCAAGAGCCAAAAAAATATAAAAAATGAAAAAAAAACATATTTATTTATTCTTTTTGTTCGTTGTTTTCTTTTTTTTCTATAATAATCCCAAATTGTCCAATAGAACTGTTTGATGTTGGTGTTGTTTTTTTTTAGACAGAATTTCCTAATGGACACCATTAAAAAGATTAAGATACAGAGGACTTATTATCAAACTGTTATATTGCATTAATTTACTATCTTTGCATATTATTTTAACCATATAATGAAAGTTTATGGAATTAGAGTTCATAGATGAGGAGATTACTGCTTATGGGGGCTTGGCTATCCTGAAACAGATGCTGACCCAATCAGGCTTCATAGATAAATTGGAACATTTACCATTACCCGTACAAAGATCTAATCGGGGTTATTCCCCCATTCAATTGTTTGTTCAATTTATGGCTGGTATATGGTGTGGAGCCAATAGGTTTTCACAGTTGGATGTAACTCGCATGGATAGAAGTATTCAAAGAATATTTGGTTGGAATAAAATGCCTGAGCACAAAGCTTTTCAACGTTATTTTGGAAAGTTCGACATCTATTCAACCTATTCCGTATTTGGTAATCTTTATCGCTGGTTCTTTGATAATTTAAAATTTGACAATTTTACATTAGATATAGATTCTTCTGTTATTACACGATATGGAGAACAAGAAGGAGCAAAAAAAGGGTATAACAAACACAAGCCGGGTCGCAAATCGCAACATCCTATTATTGCTTTTGTTTCAGAAATAGAAATGGTTGCTAATTTTTGGTTACGCTCGGGCGATGCCCATACGGCTAATAATTTCAAGGCATTTTTAGAAGAAACTCTTTCATTCTTTGGGAAAAAGAAGATAGGGTTATTACGTTTAGATAGTGGATTTTACGACAAGAATATATTTAATTATTTAGAACAAGAAGATGTAGCAATTGATTACATTGTTGCTGTTCCGATGTACGTTACGATACAAAGAAAAATTGCAGCTCAAAAAACTTGGTTACACATAAAAGAGGGTATTGAAATAGCTGAATTTGAATATAAAGCACAAGATTGGGCAAAAGGCAGACGGATGATTGCGGTACGACAGAAAATAGCTAAGCGCCCAAAAGCAGTAGGCAAACAGTTAAGCCTGTTTGAAGATGATTATGAGCTGAATGGTTATAGATACACTTGCTATATTACTACATTAAAACTATCTGCGGCAGATATTTGGAGATTATATAGAGGTCGTGCAAACTGCGAAAACAGAATAAAAGAACTCAAATATGACTACGGATTGGACAAAATGAATCAGGATGGTTTTGATGGTACTGAAGCATGTTTGTTGTTAATGACCATTGCCTATAATTTCATGAGTCTTTTTAAACAAATCATTATCAATGAGAAAGTACGGAACAGGTTATCTACAATACGCTATAAAATGCTTGCTATTCCAGCATATATTGAACAACACTCTAACAAAGTAATCGTGAAAATGGCTCTTCAAATGAATAGAAGAGCATGGATTAGAAAACTTTGGGATAAATCTGTTTGCTTTGAGTTTGACATTTCTTCTTCATAGTTCTAATGGAAAATTTGGGAT
>Ga0116193_1000890_pt1 | contig 26568 bp, 20 predicted proteins | sample AD_UKC115_MetaG_FD_89892 | JGI IMG/M metagenome (GOLD analysis project Ga0116193, IMG submission 89892) | Active sludge microbial communities of municipal wastewater-treating anaerobic digesters from Hong Kong - AD_UKC115_MetaG | ecosystem: Engineered > Bioreactor > Anaerobic > Digestate... | reverse complement strand
TGCGTAGCACAAAAATAAATCAACAATAAAAAATCCCCATCATAGTTCGAATTGCTACTTTTTCCTTGACTATGGAAATTTGAAACGCAGACTCCCTTTTTCGTTTTCGAATAATATTTTTTAAGCTTCTTATGACCGAAGCTACATTGTCTGACAAATATTATACACTGATTCAATATTGTCAAATTGCAAAAATTCAAAAATAGAAAAGATTACTTACTGTCGAAGTTTATTACAAAAAACCAAAAAATGAAAAATTGTAAATTCTTCTACGATTCGAAAGACAGAATAATATGATGAATTTCTGTGAGGGGAAATGGAACACTATGGTGTATCAGTAATTCGTAAGCAGTTACTGGATGACTCCGAAAATCAGAAGATAACAGCTGATCATGATACAAAAACCGATGGTTGTAAAAAGGATGATCAAACGGGATTCGTTCCCGCAGCTATGGTATTTCTGGCTGACGATGAAATGATTTACAGCGGTTGGAAGCATGGAACAGATCACGGCAGCGGATAACCACCAGGCATCCAGACGGAAAAGGTATTTACCGATCAGGAAAGCGATCAATGGCTGAACAATCACTTTAAAAAAGGATGCGATGAGCGCCATTTTCATTTCATGTTTTGAAATCATACTGCCTGCAGGCAGGTTACTGGTGAAACCAAGGACAAAGAGTCCGGTTGTTGCTGCCGGTTTCCCCATTAACTCAAAAGTCGAGATTAAAAATTGCGGGTAATGTATTTTTAATACCAATGAAAGGATTGCCAGAAAACTTGCGATCAAAATGGGATTTTTTACTACCAAGAGTATCGTCCCAAATCGATCTCTTTTTGGCTTCGGTTCACAGAATTGATCCATCAAGAAAATGGAAAGCGGGAAAAAAAAGGAAGCCTGAAGGAATAATGCAATTAAAGGCGGGATGACCGAAGAGAGGATCAATGAAGTGACTGGAACACCCATGTAGACGATATTTGCGTAAAAACCACCCATCGTCAGCATGACCAATTCCTGACCACGGATGTGAAACAGGCGGTTGTATAAAAGATATTGCAGTGTGATAACGATCAGCATACCTGAAAGGAAGGTGAATAAAAATCGATAATTCAATAAATCTTCCAGTTTTGACTGATAAATATTGGAAAAAGTCAGGCTTGGCAGACAAAAGAAAAAAAGGAAACGAGTGAGTATGTCACTGGTTTCAACTTTTAAAATCTTAAATTTCCCTGCTGCATATCCGATCAGGATTATGGACAATATGGGAATTATGAGGTTGAGTATGTTTTGCATGGGATTTTCAGGATCATTTCTGAATCAATCGGGTTGGCGATGAACTTTTCTTCCGTCTATCTGTATTTTGATGTACCTTGTTTCTTAGCATCAGAACAAGAATACTTGATGAATAATGCAGCGGAATTATACCAGAACGGCTGCACCGCCAATATTGGATCGGATGATTTCTTTAACTCCCGGGATTTTGTCCAACCTTTGCTGTAAGGCAGCTGAAACAGAAGCAGGGCAGATTATATGAACGTTGGGACCTGCATCCAGCGTGGCAAAACAGGGAAATCCGTCTTTTCGCCAATCCATGATGGTTTTGATAATATCGAGCGATAAAGGTTCCCAGTAAAAAAGCGGTGGATTTTGCGTCATCATAACCGCATGCATCATCGTACTGTCTTTTTCGCTGACTTCTGCCAGCCGGTTGAAGTCGCGTTGCAGAATGGCATTCCGACATTCAAGAAGCCGTTCTGGTGCAGATTCGACTCTCATTTGCTGATAAGGACTGGTGACTGCCATACGATGACCTGCGGTCGAGCCGACTTTTTTGTGGCTTTCTGATACGACGACAATTAAATCAATCAAATCCCAGTAATCCTCAGCTGCGATGGAAATGGAGAGTGAGCTTTGGTCGTCATCTCCCGCCAGCCATTCAGAATAGCCTCCAGGAACAGAACGGCAAGCGGAACCGGATCCTCTACGTGCTAATCGGGAACACTCCGCCTCTGAAAGTTCCATACCGGCTGCAGCGCTGCCGGCAAGCGCCAGCGCTGCAAATGCAGATGCTGACGATGCAATCCCTGCTCCGATCGGAAAATTGTTGACGCTTTCTACGGTTGCAAAGCGCGGTTCTGCTGACATGGAGCGGATAATGTCGAGAAATTTCGCGACACGCGTCAATGCTTCTCCATTAATTTCCTTATCATTGATTTTCAGCGTATCACAGTGCAGCTCATCCCGAAAACTCACGACCGTTTTCGTATATAAAGTCCCTAGATTCATCGAGATGGATCCATTCATAGGGAGCCTTAGCAAATCGTCTTTATTGCCCCAATATTTAATGAATGCGATGTTCGGATGAGCGATAGCGGCTGCTGTTCGGACTGCCATGGATACCTCATTTTGTTGATTTTCTTTTAGTTTACCATGAACCTGAGCTGAGTGTTCTTTGACAGCAATCAGCATTTCGAAAGTTGGAAACACCATTTGCGCAAAAATATCACAACAACAAATAATTCTTCCCAAATTATGAACCGCAGGAAAGCTTAAAAACTTCTTGACAAAAACTATTTACTTGTTTAGTATATATAAGATTGTAAAACTATTAACCAGGTTATTAGATAAATATGTCTGTCAGATATGCAATTCTTGGACTTTTGGCACAGCATCCTAGTCACGGTTATGAGCTGCATGCTGCCATCTTGGCATTGGCTGGCGGTGGGCAAGATTGGGATTTAAAGCCTGCTCAGGTCTATACGACGCTGAACCGATTGGAAAAAAATGGTTTCGTCCAAAAAACTGAAGTACAACAGGACGGCGGCCCCGAACGGCAGATTTATGCAATTACGGCAAATGGAAAAGAGGAATTGGCTGAATGGTTTACAAATCCGTCGGTAGGGGATCATCAACGGGACGATTTTTTCTTGAAATTGATGACAGCGTTGATTTCCACAGATATTAATCCATCGTGGATCATTCAAAAACAAAGAATGCATCTGCTACAGGAATTGCATCGGGCAACCGCACAGCGTGATCAGTACAACCCGAAGAGCGAAATGGCACAGATTCTCTTTCAGGATAAGATGATCATGCATTTGGAAGCTGACATCCGATGGCTTGAGATGATTGAAGTTCGATTGGAGGAAATAAAAAAGCAGCCATTTCCCGAACCGGATGTTCGGCCAAGAGGAAGACCCAAAAAAAATACCGATTAATTTATGCAAAAGAATGATTCGAAATATGGACGCGTTGCTTATTCCTGATAAAAAAACATCGCCAAGTTCAAAAAACGCATTGAAATTATGGATTACTGAATACGAAGAGGGAGTTCAAAAAAAGGAGGAAAAATGTCAGTTATTCAAACTGAAAATTTAACCAAGATCTACGGGAAAAATGAGACAACGGTAACAGCATTGGATCGCGTCAACATTCAGATTGAAGAAGGTGAGTTCGTTGCCGTAATGGGTCCCAGTGGCTGCGGAAAATCCACATTGATGCATCTCTTAGGAGGTTTGGATAAACCGACCAGTGGAATTGTACGCATTAATCAGATCTCGATTGCTGAAATGGGCGATGATGAATTAACAAAACTGCGAAGAAGAAAGATCGGATTTGTTTTTCAGTTTTTTAATTTGATTCCTGTTTTAGATGCAGCGGAAAACGCCGCTTTACCAATGACGCTGGATGGAATGAAACCGGATCTTGCCCGAAAGAAAGCATGTGAATGGCTGGAGCGATTCGGTATGGCAAACCGAATGAAAAATCGTCCTGATCAGCTCTCTGGCGGTCAGCAACAACGGGTTGCCATTGCGCGTGCGTTAGTAGCCGATCCGACTATCATACTCGCAGATGAACCGACCGGAAATCTGGATACGCATTCCGGGGACGAAATTGCCGGATTGCTGCGAAATGTCTCGAATGATTACAACCGAACTGTGATCATGGTTACACACGATCCAAGGATTGCTGCTTATGCCAACCGAATCATCTTTCTAAAGGATGGCAGCGTCATCGATGAAACCATACTTGAGAAAAAGAATGATAACAACGCAGGTCTGGTCGCTGACAAAATGAAGAAGATTTCAGATTAAAAATGAAAAAGAACTGAATAGGGTTCTTTTTAATCTTTTCGAAGGGTGATTCCATGAATATACAATTTCGTTTGGCACTTCGGTACTTGAGTGGCAGAAAAATGCGGACTGCTTTGACAACGCTGGCAATTGTATTCGGCGTATTAGTTATTTTTGGAATGAATATTGTTCTGCCAACAATGATCACTGCCATTAAAACCAACATCTATGCGGCTTCCGGTCAGGCAAGCTTGACGATTTCTCATATCACGGGCAATTTATTTGATCAATCGCTGGTTGAAAATGTTTTGCCAATCAACGGCGTGCTCGCCGTAACGGGGAAAATGGTTCGGACGATCAATTTACCGAAGAATTACTTTGATCAGGACAGTGAGAAACCGGATCGCGTCTCCGTCCTGAATCTGCAAGGATTGGATCTTGATAATGTTCAATCGGTCCATTCATTTCCTTTGCAAGATGGCCGTTTTTTGCTGCCAGAAGATCGAGATGCTGTTGTCATTACGCAGTCTCTCGCGGATAAAATATCCGTAAAAATCGGGGATTCCATGCGGATCCCCACGGTTGTCGGTGAGAAACAGTTGACCATTGTGGGGCTTCTGTTCCCGCGTACACTTCCTGGTGATGAGGACATTTTTGTAAATCTACCTTACGCGCAGGAAATCATGAACTGCTCTGGGAAAATCAACCTGATTGAAGCAAATATCGATAATTTTGAAGATCAGGGAAAACGTGATGAAGTTGTTATTGCAATCCAGGAACGGCTTGGCTTGGATTTTCAAATCGGGACATTAAACAGTAATGAAGAATTGTTAGGCGTCATGGATATGGGTCAGATGATCTTGAATATATTTGGAGTACTGGCTTTGTTTATGGGCGCTTTTATTATTTTTAATACCTTCAGAACGATCGTTCTTGAACGGCGTTATGATATCGGTTTGCTGCGGGCTGTCGGCGCCAGCCGCAGTATGATAACCGGTATGATCCTGATAGAAGGTTTGATTCAAGGAATCATCGGATCGCTTGCGGGTATTGTGTCAGGATATTTTTTGGGTTATGGTATTCTACGCCTGGCTCAAGAACCAATGAGCGCTTTTGTCAATATTAAGCTGGGAACTCCCGTTGTTCCTCCAGCGCTGGTTGGTATCTGTTTGCTCCTTGGTGTGTCCATCTCTGTTTTGTCTGGGTTGATTCCGGCGATCAAAGCAGCGCGCATCACGCCATTGGATGCACTGCGTCCTTCCGTTGCAGATGTCAATTACCGGAAACAAACCGGTATCTTCTTCCTGATCGGATCCATCTTTATCGGAGTCGGAATCCTATTGCTGTTTTCCGATCAAATGTCATGGATTGCTGCAGGCGCCTTTGCTTTTCTGCTCGGACTGGTCTGTATCACGCCTGTTGTTGTTCGACCGTTTGCATTGCTGTTCGGGAAAATTATTGCCAGAATCTATCACCGTCAGGGTATTGGTGAATTAGCACATGGAAATATGGCACGTCATCCAGGCAGAACTGCCATTACTGTCAGCGCAACGCTGCTGGGCTTGGCTGTCGCTGTTGCTGCAGGTACGCTCGTGTCCAGTGTCAGTATCTCTGTGGCAAATCTGATCAAGATATCTATGGGAAGCGATTATCTATTAGTTCCGCCTTCTGTCTCGTTATGGGGGACCAATATTGGTGCCAGTGCTGATTTGGAACAAAAACTGCGCGCTGTTGAGCAGGTTGATGTGGTTTCTTCACTGCGTTTTGCAGAAAGCAAGGTGAATGAAAATTCGGTTTCCGTCTTAGGAATTAATCCACATGATTATCCCTGGGCTGGCGGATTGACCTTTGTTGATGGCAGTGAATCGGATTACGATCAATTAAATGATGGCAGATCCATGTTTGTCAACAGCATATTTGCCATGACTGTCGGCGTAAAAAAAGGGGATGTCATTGAATTGGCGACAACAGATGGCCGAAAACCATATCGTGTGGCAGCCGTCGTGAATGATTTATTAAATGCAAAAGTGACAACAGTTTTTATCTCTCAGAAGAATATGGAGAAAGATTTTCAAGTGACGGAAGATATTTTTATCCAGGTAAATTTGAAGGAAAATGCGGATATCAATGCTGCGGACGCCGCCATTAAAACTGCTGCATCCGGATATGATCAGTTTACAGTGATTTCAGGAAAAGAATACTCGCAATCCTTGATGAATCAACTGCAAACAGCTTTTTCGGGTTTTTACTTTTTGCTGATTTTACTGGCTGTGCCTTCTTTGCTGGCAATGTTAAATACATTGTCCATCGCCGTCATCGAACGGACACGCGAAATCGGAATGCTGCGTGCAGTGGGCGCAACAAGAAAACAAATTCGCCAGATGATGACAGTGGAGGGGCTGCTGTTGGCTGCTTTTGGAACCATATTGGGTATTTTGGGCGGGCTTTATCTGGGATTCCTTTTCGTTAAAGGGATTGGAACCTTTATGCCTTCCGAATATATTTTCCCGTTGTCCGGTGTTTTGGCTGCTCTCATTATCGGGCTGAGTTTTGGCATTTTAGCAGCTGTCATTCCATCGCGTCAGGCTGCACGCCTGGATGTCATCAGAGCTCTGCGATACGAATGAATCAGGAATAAATGTTGTTATGTTGTTTTTGCGCTTTGTGCAAAAACAACATAACAATCAAAAATTATTTTTATCTCGAATAACTGTTCAAATTCATTTTTACCAAACGCTTCCTTCAAAGTTGTAGACCGGTTGATTCGATTGACTTGTATCTCCGACTATCCACCAGGGTTCTTTCAATGCCTCGATGATTTTCGGTATTTTTGAAAAATCAAGAATTTTTCGAGTATATCGATCGCGCGTGGCACTGAGCGTTGATACTTTTTGCAGGAAAGATTCAACATTTACTCCGGTTGTTTCTGGTACCTTCCCTGCAACCAATGCGATTGCACCAGTCACCATCGGCGTTGCCATCGATGTTCCGGAGGCATATGCGTATGATCCATTTAGAATTGTGGACAGAATGTTAACCCCAGGCGCCAGCAAATCCACTGCCAGCGCATGATTGGAGAAGCTAACGATTTCCGGTTTGTTGTTGACATAGTTTACGGCGCCGATCGAATAAGCGCTGGGAATACAAGCCGGATAGTTGATAAATCCATCGTAATGATTATTTCCGGCAGCTATTACCGGAATGGTTCCAAGCTCTACCAACCGGTCAAATAATGGCTTTCTTGGATCATTTTCACAATAACCGCTGCAGCTTCCTCCTCCCAGGCTCATGTTGAAAGCGACAATATTTAAACCGGATTCGCGGAGATCGATAAGATATTCAAGCGCTTTCATCTGATCGCTGTCCCAGGAAAGCGCAAGGTTTGTTTGTGATCCATAAACAGTGAAATTCGAAAAAACTTGGAGTGCAATAATATTTGCCTTTGGAGCGATTCCGCCATTGCCTGCGGCAATTCCGGCAACATGGGAACCATGCGACCAGGAACTTGATAATCCACCCCAATAAGGATAGGCGGATTCTGATTCCGTTAATTGAATTGTTCTGGTTGAATCAGTACAACTTGCAACCGAAAGGAGATCCGGTAAAAGATTTGCCGGTGAAGACCAGCAATGTTCATGGGTCACTCTTCCACCGAATTCCGGATTGGAAGCGTCAAGGCCTGTATCAAGGATTGCTATATAGGCATCAGCGCCTTCATAGCCGGCTTGATGCATCATGCTGACATGGGTGATTGCTTCTGTAGCTGATCCCAGTGTTATGGCTTCCGGAGTACTGAGTTTATCGGTTTCAATTCTGATGATGTTCTGATTATTCTGAAGAAGTTTTACCAATTGATTTGCGTCAGCAATGACCGAAAAAACATTGGTATATTTATAGAAATATATATCTCCGATACCGAGCGAGGCTGCCAAAGCCTGAACGCTTTCTTTGCTGTCGGATTCATATTTGAAAAGGACTTTAAACTCTTTTACCGGTAAAATTGGTCCTTTTTGAGCCGCGTCAGTTTGTTGTCGGATTGTCTGCACAAAATCCAGTAAGTTTTTATCGTTAATTTTCTCCAAATCGCTTTCACTCAGATTTTGGAATGCGTCGATGTCAATTGGTGATAGTTGAGAGGATTGGGCAATTTTTAAGGCTTCGAGCGCTGTCGATTGCTCACTGGTTAACGGTCTGGATACATTAAGAAATATATTTTCTGAATTATTTGCTGAAGCCGAACAAAATGTCATCGCAGCGATAAAAAGGGTGATGATCCATGCAAAAAAGACACGCTTCTTATTGTTCATATAAGTTCCTCAATGAAAAGTGAAATTTATTAAGAATTGAAATTGAGAATTCCTGCGAATTACAACATTGCAATTTTTGTACCATCACTCGAAAAGCGCACGATTCGAACTTCTAATGAGCCTTTCGAGAAAAGAGAAAAAACGTTACATCAACGAATCGATCTTTTAAATTTCGATTTACTGGTTGTTTTTAGACATGCTATAATTTTTGTGTCATGAAGATGCACGCTGACTTTTTCCCTGGCAGGCGTACATTTGCGGTAATATTGCATTCTTTAAAAAATACTCGAATAATCAGTTTTATTTATTAGAGGCATTTATGTTCTATGAAACATGGATGAGCAGCGATCCGGTTGCAGCTTCTCGAGCAGTGCGAAAAATTACTGATAAAAACCTTTTACGTCAACTTGCACAATTTGGACGCATGTCGGAAGTCAGAATCGAGGCTCTCTTTCAATTGAATGAGCCTGAATTATGGGAGAAAGCAGCAAAGGAAGATCAGGATGCCAGTGTTCGGCGGAGCGCAGTGCGTCATATTACTGACTTGAATGTTTTACAAGAAATTTTTCTGCAGGATTCAGATTCTACAGTACTGGAAACTGCAGCAATCCGGCGGGATCAATTGATTGATCAGAATTCTGAAATAGAATAATTATTTTTTCCTTCTGAAAAGATCCTATCAGATGTGATTTTCCAAGAATCTACCATTAAATTGAAATTTTTAAAGAATTCTTTGTTGTTCTCAATTCGAAAAGTCAATCCATATTTCGAACAGCGGATGAAAGAAATAACCCATCCGATCATGAAAATTGAATTCTATTTACATAGGAATTGCTGGGAATTTACGAGTTAACGATTCACTTTCGTTTTATCATAGAAGAAAAAGAAAAAAAGAAAGGTATCTCATATGCAATTTGATTTATCGCTTGAAGCATTAAAAACATATCTGCCTCTGCGTACAGAACCTGCGGATTTTGATTCATTCTGGGCACAGACACTGACGGAAACTCGAAAATTTGATCTGAATGCTTGTTTTACACCAGTTGCATGCGGATTGAAATTGTTGGATGTGTTTGATGCAACATTCTGCGGGTATGGCGGTCAACCGATCAAAGGGTGGTTTTTACTCCCTCGGGACCGAAATGGACAACTTCCCTGTGTTGTGGAATATATAGGATATGGCGGCGGAAGAGGAAAACCGTTGGATTGGTTGTTATGGAGCAATGCCGGTTATGCTCATTTTGTAATGGATTCACGCGGACAGGGAAGCTCCTGGCAGGTCGGCGATACACCAGACCTTGAACCGGAAGGATCCAATCCGCAATTCCCTGGCTTCATGACACGCGGAATTCTGCGACCGGAGACCTATTATTATCGCAGATTGATTACAGATGCTGTCCGAGCTGTAGAAGCAGCGCGTGCCAATCCTTTGGTGGACAAAAACAGAGTCGCAGTCCTGGGTAATTCTCAAGGTGGTGGAGTGTCTTTGGCAGCAGCCGGACTGATTCCGGATTTGTCTGCTGTTTTATGCGATGTACCTTTCTTGTGTCATTACCGGAGAGCGACAGAAATTACCGACGCAAATCCATACAATGAAATCTCCCAATACTGCAGGAATCATCGGGATAAGATCGAAACCGTATTTCACACTTTGTCGTATTTTGACGGGCTAAACTTTGCAGTTCGGGCAAATGCACCGGCATTATTTTCCACAGGATTGATGGATGAGATTTGTCCACCTTCGACAGTCTTTGCCGCCTATAATTATTATGCCGGAGAAAAACAAATAGAAGTCTGGCCTTATAACCATCATGAAGGTGGATCAACTTTCCAAAATATTGAGCGGATGACAATGCTTTCTCGTCTCTGGCAGTAATCAGCGGATTTTTCGGGTATCGGCGTATTGAAACTGGAGCTGTTAGGGGTTTCAGATCCGACAATTCAAAAAACTCTTAAGAAAAGCGAAAAAAAATCGTTGTTGGGTTGTTTTTGCATGTAGTGTAAAAATACCCAACAACAAGTAATCTGTCCCGGATTCCGAAACGCTTTTTTGAATACCACCGTTATGGTTTTTTTCTGGGGACAAGCAGCAATAATGGCGTGCCGATCAGCATGATCAACGCGCCCATCATATATGCGGTTGAAATTCCGTATTGGTTGCTGACTTTCCCCATAATGGTAACATCAATCGAATAAAAGATAAAATTTGCAGTTTGAAAGATTCCAAGCGCAAATGCGCGGAATTCCGGGAATTGTTCCTGAACGATGATCATCAGAATCGGGTACATGGAAATGTTTGTGAAGCCCAGTATCATCAGAAAGACGAAACTGAGCCCAATCGGTGATTTAACAAAGAGAATTGTTGCAATCGGGGTGAGCAGATAACCGAATAAAAGCATCTTTCGACGACCGAAAAAGTCACTCAATGTTCCGCCTAACAATGCCCCCAGCGCTCCGGCGATCTGCATCAAGGATAAAGATATGCTCGCCAGAGAGAGATTAATTCCTCTCTGGGTTTGAAAGAGCGTCAGATAAGAGGACATGCCTGTAATCAGGAAGTTTCTTGTGAAAAGGATTCCGCAGATAACCAGCATTACTGGAGTGATTTTTCGAATCGCATCTTTTAATTCGATCGGATGATTTCCTTCTTCCAGTTCTGTCGGCACAAACGGAATATCGCGGAGCAGCACAAAAAAGATCGCTGTTGCAGCAAATCCAATTACCATCAACCAGGGCAGTTGTTGCATGGTCAGAAAACTGAGTGCCGAAATCACCATCAGAGGACCAAGTACGCGTCCAATTTCGCCGCCGACCATGAAAATACTCATGGATCTGCCAAGATGATTGTTACCCAATTTTCCACAGCAAACCGGCGCAATCGAGTGAAATACGGCAGAACTGATTCCGCTGATGAAAATCATTAGAATCACGAGACTATAAAAAGGCGCAATTGACAGGCAGCTCAGAACAATCGAAGTGACCAGAGGAGCAAAGATCATCCAGTACTTCAGATTTTTTTTATCAGCAATGCGTCCGATGAAAATCTGAAGAATGGAGGGCAGTTGCTGTGCAACTGTTCCCATGCCGATCATTGTGGTCGAAATGGCAAATTTCTCTACAAAATAAGGCGCTAAGGTTGGAATAATTGCCTGAAAAGTATCATTCACCATATGACTGGCGCTTAAAGCGAGAATTTTTGGGTTATTATCTTTTGTTTCGATTTTTGCCATGATGGTCCTATTTTTCTTTATTGTAAATTTCCACAATTGTACGACATAATTAAAAAACAATTCCGCTTCGCAGCGGTTTTCGATAAAAAAAATTGTCTTTCATAGAAATGCGAAGCAGAATTATTGATTCCGATCAATCTTTCGAGAGCCAATGAAGAAGATTGGTAAAAAAAGGCGTGTACGATTTCCAGTGGATGAATTCAGGGGTTGCCCAATGAGGGAGTGTGTCACTGGCAAAAGCTGCTGTTCTCCCATTTTGATAATCTTGAACAGCCAATAATACATCCTGGTTCTCAAATCCGAGAATGACGGATGCTTGTGCTTTCGCTTTTACTCGATTGTATCCGAGAAAATCCGGCCAATTGGATTCAATACCCTTCAAGATCGGATGATCTGGCTGTAAAACACGGGGGAAAATTCCCTCCGGACATTCAATCCGGTCATCATACGGAAGCATTTCAACCGGCAAAATATCGGCGATCGGAGTCATCCCATAACGGGCTTTTCCTTCATAACCGGTAAAGCTGAGATATCCGCCGCACATCAAAAATCCGCCACCTCGCGATACATATTCTTTAATCAGCTTTAATCGGTTGGGCATGCGTACCGCATTGGCATGTGTCTGCGGGGGAACGAGAAAGGTATTGCTGCCGATATCGCTGAAAATCACGACGCTGTATTGGTTCAATGTTTCAAGCGTGTCGAGAAAATTACTGTGAGCCAGATGAATCGGGAATAATTCGATATCGATGCCGTTTTCTTTTAACGCATCCACCATCGATCTGCCTGCTTCAGCATATCGTGAAATGGTTACATGATCGTACCCTTTGGTATATGTCTGGCTGATTGTGCAAGTCTCTCCTACAAACAGTATCTTTTTCATTTTTACTCCGATATCATTTTTTGTAAGATTTTGCCCTTGTGAAATCAATGTAACCCTGATCGACGTTCACACTGATCAATTCCACCTGAACTCGATTGCCCACTTTCAACCCTGAAAATCCTCTGACTAATTTTCCTTCCACCGGAATGTCGATCAGACGAACCCAGGTTCCCTTCTGGGCAGCTCCTGTAACCAATGCGTCAAATTGTTTCCCGATTTTTGATTTTAACAACAATGCAGCGGCGGATTTTTCAACCTGGCGTTCTGCTTTTGTCGCAATATCTTCCTGTTCCGTCATATGTATGGCTAATGTTGCTAATTCCTCGAAAGAGTAGGGTGATCGCTGATTTTCCAGAGCAGCTTTCAGCAACCGCTGTGTGATTAAATCTGGATAACGTCGGTTGGGAGCTGTAGAATGCGTATAGTCTTTTATTGCAAGACCGAAGTGTCCGGGTGCTTCCAATCCTGGCTTTTGTGCCACATATTCACCGGATCCTAACAGTTTGATAATTGTCAGTGACACATCCGGAAAGCGCAGTGGATCTGCCTGTTGCTGCTTCATGAGAAATTCATTTAATTTTCTGGAATCAGGTGAACCGGGCAATTGGAAATTGTATTCTTTCACAAATTCGACAATGCGATCCCATTTTTTTGGCTTGCGGACAACTCGACGAATATCCGGAATTTTCAGATCTTCCAAATAGCGGGCACAAACGCTGTTCGCGCAAATCATGAAATTTTCAATAATCTTTTTGGCACAATTTGTTTGTTCAACCTGCAAATCAACAATCTGATTTCCTTGAAAAACCGGTCTGGCTTCAATCGTATCCAGATTGAGAGCACCTCTATAATCGCGATTCTTTTCAAGAATTTCAGCAATATTTTTCTGAAGGCGAATATTCTCAGCCAGTCCAGGTACGGAAGCAATCGCTGCCGGTTCACTGGCTTTCCCATCCAGCCAGGCAGCAACGCTGTTATACGCCAATTTTGCCTGATTACGAACAACTGCCCGGTAAATCTTTCCTTCTTTTAATGTTCCTTTTTTGTCATAGATCATATCGGTAACAATCGCCAGTCGGTCTTCATGAAAATTCAGAGATGTCAGATTCGTGGAAAATTTCTCCGGCAGCATCGGGAAAACCTTGGCTGCAGTATAAATGGAAGTCGTATTGTGGCTTGCAAATTGATCAATTGCGGAACCGCGCTTTATCAAAGCATCGACATCTGCCACAGCAACGCGGATGCGAATGGATCCATCTGGTAAAGGTTCTGCAACTGTTAATTGATCCAAATCCAATGAGTCATCATTATCAATCGATGCCCAGAGAAGATCTCGCAAATCCTGTATCAATGGATTATGATCAATCGAAGCCGGAAAATTGATTTTTTCCATTTCTTCAATAACATCTTGTGAAAACTCAGAATATAATCCGCGTTCATTTAAGACGCGCTGTGCAATATCTTGCAGAATTTTCAGATGATCCTGATTTTGTTCATTAAAATTATCCATAGTTCCTCTCTTCCTTAGATAAGCGATTCTTTTTCAGAAAAAAACAAGGGGATGCAGTTTTATTTAAGTTTAAGAAAGTATCCGTCGAACGGTTATTTCCTATTTAATCTTATCATCAACTCGGGGAATGGTCATTGTCAGCAATCTATAACAACGATTCCGAATTTGAATTTGCTTTTCGAATCAATCAAGAAAATTTGTTGTTCTTATAATTTTGCGCTACGTGACAAAGATTTATATGATGTATGATTCTTGGATTGATCTGTCATTGCGAGGAAAGCGTCAGCTCGATGAATCAAACTTCCCTCAAGAATCAGAAGATTGCTTCACCCTTACGGGATTCTCTCCTACAGGAAAATACCACTACAGCAAATCATCCTTCTCATTTTGTAAATTGCTGATTGGACCGTGTATTCGGGCAAATAAATTGCTATAATTAAAATAACAGTATTTCTGTATAAAGATTTGAATCGAAAGCACATTATCCCGCAAATACTTGGATAATTTCCTTTTTCATACAGCCAGGACAGTCACACAATTGCGGAAAAAGCGTTTCATTCCCAATTTTTTTCAAAGGCGGTCTATGGAAAATCGTGAAAAATCCTTTCTCTCTGAGAAAGCAAATATTCTGATAGTCGATGATACGATTGAAAACCTGACATTATTAAGTCGAATGTTAAAAGATTGCGGATTTACTGTCAGGCCGGTTCCGAATGGAAGATTAGCCATCCAGGCTGCACGGTTATCAAAACCGGACTTAATTCTGCTTGATATCATGATGCCTGAAATGGACGGTTTTGAAGTTTGTTCCCGGTTGAAAAAAGATGCTTCCTTAAAAGATATTCCAGTTTTGTTCATCAGCGCCTTAACCGAAACATCGGAAAAAGTCAAAGCTTTTGAAGTCGGAGGTTTGGATTATATTTCCAAACCATTTCAATTTGAAGAAGTGAAAGCCAGAGTGGAGACTCATTTGAAACTGAGCCGGCTGCAAAACGAGTTGGAACAGCAGGTACAGCGGCAAGTCAAGGAAATCTCAGAATCTCAGATGAGTATGATTTTTGGCCTTGCAAAATTGGCTGAAATTCGTGATACCGATACCGGAAGACATTTGGAACGTATCAGAATCTTGTGTAAAACACTTGCAGATGAATTGCGCAATACTGAAACGTATCAGAGTATTGTGGACGAAAATTTCTGCAGACGAATTTTTGAAGCCAGTCCGCTGCATGATATTGGAAAAGCAGGTATAGTTGACAGCATCCTTCTGAAACCAGGGAAACTACTTCCAGACGAATTCGAAATCATGAAGCGCCATGCAGTCATCGGTGCCCAAACGCTGGAAGTTGTACAGGATCATTTCCCGAATAATGAATTCCTGAAGATGGGAATTGAAATTTCCAGGTCACATCACGAGAAGTGGAATGGACAAGGATATCCGGAAGGATTGGCGGGCAATCAGATTCCTCTCAGCGCAAGGATAATGGCAATTGCGGATGTCTATGATGCGATGCGGTCGAAGCGTATTTATAAAACCCCGATTTCGCATCATGTTACATGTGAAAGCATCGTTGAAAGCGCAGGGGTCAGTTTTGATCCTGAGTTGATTTCTTTATTTACAAATTTGGAAAGCACATTTGATCAAATCTGGATAGAATATCTGGATTAAAACAGTCAAATATTTCTTTTTTTTTGTTTCAACAATTGAAAAACACCCTCGGCAATTTGCAATACGGTTCGATTTCGAATTGCTGAAATTTCTTTGGAAAAAGTGAATTCTTTTGGTTACTATCCAGAAGAAGATCATTTTGTTTATTTACTTTTTTTTTATAATTTGGAGGACTAATGAAATTTGTAAAAGTTGCCGAAGTTCAGGAATTCGCTGCAATAGCAAAGAAAAAAATTGATGTCAATGGTACAGAAATTCTTCTGGTACGAAAAAAAGATGTCTATTATGCTGTCAACAATCGCTGCCCGCATATGGGTGGATCTCTCTATGATGGAATATTTAAGGGAGATGCAGTATTTTGTCCAAAACATGGATCTGGCTTCAATCTAAAAACAGGCGAAGTTATCGAGCAGGGAAAACTCCTGTTCATAAAAGTGAATGTGAAAAATATTCAGACATATCCTGTTAAAATTGAAGGCAATGAAATTTTCATCGGAATCGAATCATAAGATTACTTCAACACAACTGTTTATCCCTTTATCCCTGGGATTAGCCCTTGGTACATTGGGAGATACGATATTATATGTCGCACTTCCTCAAGAAAAAATACTTCTTCAAACGGGTTTAACGACAGGTGCAGTTGGACTAATTCTGGGATTAAATCGGTTAGCAAGGCTATTAACAAATCATCCGGTTGGTACTTTGTATTGTTATCTTCCACGCCGAAAGATCATGATTCCCGCTGCATTTCTGGGTGTGATAGCATCTGTTTGTTATGCGCTTAGTACCAACATCACTTTGATGATTGCTGGAAGGATCATTTGGGGGTTAGCCTGGTCAGGGTTATGGATCGGTGCAACAACAATGACCCTTGATATATCCACTGATGAAAATCGTGGAAAAATGTCAGGAATTCTGGCTTTTACGACAACGATTGGTTTAACGATTTGTTCGCTGACAGCAGGTGTTTTATGCGATTGGCTCGGTTTTCACTTAGCCATGTGGTTCACTGTTTTTGCTTGTTCACTGAATGTAATTGTTTGGTTATTTTTTTTACCGGAAACCATCACATCTTTTCGGAGTAAAAAAAATCAATCGCTATTGCCGCAGACCCAATCTGCTATGAATACTCGAAGTCTGTTTAAGATTTCAGGATTCATTGGAATTCCATTATTTGCTCAAAACTTTGTATATAACGGTGTAATTGTTTCCACAACAGTTCTTTGGTTAGAACGTTTTTTGGGAGATGGCGCAAAACTGTTCCATACATTTGTTCCAATTGTGACATTAGCAGGTATTTATAGTGCGTTCCGAATACTGATCGGAGCAACAAGCGGTCCAATAGCAGGTGCTTTTACTGATCGAACGGGAAATCGGAAAACCGCTTTAGTGATCATGTTAATCTTTGGTGCCTGTACGACTTTTCTTTTAGGATTATCTATTCCTATATTAGCTTTTACTGGCGCAATTCTTGGCAGTATCGCAACAGGAGCGATTTCTACATTGGTGTATGCCTGGGCAGGAGACCGATTTCAAAGCGAATCTGCCAGAGCCATTGGTATGATTAATAGTATGGGTGACCTGGGCAGCGCGCTCGGCCCGATCATCGCATTGAACCTAATCCCTCTTTTCGGATTACCGAAAGTTTATAGTTCCCTGGGCCTTATTTTTATTGCGGCGATATTGTCTATCCTAAAAGTATAAAAAACATTAGACAGGGGATTTTTATAACTATAAAAAATTTGGATGACCTATCGAATCAGGAGAGGTTATTTCAAATCGCCGTTGATTCTTGCTTATGAAGGTTTTTCCTTTGAGCTTGAAAAAGGGATTACATCCGGTCCGGAAATCGCTTTTTGAAATTCTTTGATAATTTCCTGTGCCTGCTCTCTGGTCAAGTAGAGGTTGGTTTCCCCTCCATAAAAAATTTTTTCATCCTCAGCACAATCTTCAGTGATTCGAACGCAGATATCGTCTTCAAATTCTGCATCTGCCTTGTCTACAAAAACTTCCACTTTTAGACTGTTATTTAATAAGAAGACAGCCATCTCTTTTCTCCTTTTTGATAATTTTTAAAGGATCTCGATTCCGAATAAGCTATTTCATTGATCCTGTGGGCATTTTTTACGCACAGGAAAGATCTCATTAAATTAATTATACTCATATGAAACAGCAACAGAATCACAATTCAGCGATTCGAAATTTGGTCAGGGTTCTTTTTTATCATGATGATTTGTTTAGTGAGTCAATATTTCGAATCAGCAATTCGAAATATAAATTTATGGTAAAGGTCCTTGTTATGAAATTATGGATCTTGCTTTCATGAAATCAGGGTCATAACTGATTTATACCGCAACGAATTCGTAATCGCACGTATAATTAAAGCAAAAACATCATCAAGGAGCTCTTCATGAATATTATTCCTGGCTTTTTTTATTCAAAGAATGACGAATGGGTTGAAGTCAAAGGGACAAAAGCTACAGTTGGGATTACTGATTTTGCCCAAAACTCCCTGTCAGATATTGTATTTGTAGAAATCAGTGTCTCAGAAGGTGATCATGTCGAAGCCTCAGATTTAATTGGTACGGTTGAGTCAGTCAAAGCCGCTTCTGATGTTTATACGCCGGTGGCAGGTGTCGTTGTTGCGGCCAATGAATCTGTTATTGACAATCCCGAATTGATCAATGCCGACCCGTTTGGGAAAGCCTGGCTCATTCAAGTAGAAAATGAAGATGGTATTGATACCAGCGGACTGATGAATGCAGAGGAGTATAAGACTTATTGCGAAGGACGGGGATAAATGATGTTCATTCCACATAGTGATGCCGAACGGGATGAAATGCTTGCCGCAATCGGTATTCAATCGATGGATGATTTATTTGAAGCAATTCCAAAGAGATACCGCTTCCCAAAAATCAATCTGCATGAAGGAATGACTGAAATTGAAGCGTCTGCTCAATTAAAAGAAATCGCAGAAGCTGATCTTTCCGTCGAAGATGTTTCCTGCTTCCTGGGAGCAGGAGCATATCATCACTATATCCCTGCTGTGATTGACAATCTGATCAGCCGAGGAGAATTTTATACAGCCTACACACCTTATCAACCAGAAATATCTCAGGGTACGCTGCAAGGAATTTTCGAATATCAAAGTCTGATCGCCAGACTCACCGGCATGGAAGCTGCCAATGCATCCCATTATGATGGCGCAACTGCTTGTGCCGAGGCGGGAATTCTGGCATATCATCAATTTCGCGGTAAACGAAAAAAAATATTGATATCTCCTGGCCTTCATCCGCACTATGCGGCTGTGATGCAGACCTATTTGGAGAATTTTGACGGTGTACATATCGAAATTCCTGAATTCAAATCATTAGATTCAGTCACGCCGCAGAATTTGGCTGATTTGATTGACGAAGAAACAGCGATGGTGATGGTTCAATATCCGGATTTTTTTGGACAGTTGTTTGATTACTCGGAATTTGCAGAAATAGTCCATGCAAAAGGAGCGTTGTTCTGCATGAGTGTCAATCCAATCGCTTTAGGCCTTTTGAAAACTCCTGGTGAGATGGGAGCAGATATCGTCGTCGGTGAAGGACAGCCATTAGGAATTCCGCTATCGTTAGGTGGTCCGTATCTTGGACTTTTTGCGGCAAAAAAGGATTTAATTCGGAAAGTTTCGGGACGAATTGTCGGAGAAACTGTCGATAATCGCGGACAAAAAGCCTATGTGCTGACGTTAACAGCTCGTGAACAGCATATCCGGCGCGAAAAGGCAACCTCCAATATTTGCTCGAATCAGGGTTTAAATGCCTTAACTGCCGCGATCTACCTGAGCCTTTTAGGAAAAAAAGGATTACAGGATGTGGCACGATTGTGTTATGACAAGGCACACTACGCAGCCGAGAGAATTAGCAAGATACCCGGATTTCACGTATTGAATTCGACCCCGTTTTTCCATGAATTTGCTGTTGCTTGTCCTGCACCAGTCTCCGAAATAAACGAACATTTGCTGCACCATGGGATTCTGGGCGGATTGGATCTTTCCAGGATGATTCCATCTTTACAGAATGTGATGCTAATTGCGGTGACAGAATTGAACTCAAAAGAGGCGATTGATGATTTCTGCCGTATTCTTTCAGGAGACGAAAATGATGATGAATCGTGAACAAAAAACAATTTTAGAACTCTCTTCTGAAGGGCGGAACGGTTTCAGATTTCCAAAATCGGATGTCAAGGCGGCTGAGCTGCCGAATGATTTGATGCGTGAAACTTTACCGCTACCGGAATTATCAGAAATGGATGTAGTCAGACATTATACACGGCTGTCGGCATTGAACTATTCGGTAGATACCGGCTTTTACCCGCTTGGGTCCTGTACAATGAAATACAATCCGAAAATCTGTGAAAAGGCCGCAAGATTTTCAGGGTTTTCACAGCTTCATCCGTTGCAGCCGGTAGAAACAGTGCAGGGCGCTTTGTTAATTCTGTATGAAATGCAAGAGATACTACAGGAAATCAGTGGATTTCATGCAGCATCCCTGACTCCAGCTGCTGGCGCTCACGGCGAGTTTAGCGGCGTTAAAATGATTGCCGCTTATCACAATCAGCGCAATAACAGTCGCCGTAAGGTTATGCTGATTCCTGACAGCGCCCATGGCACCAATCCCGCATCTTCAGTGATGTGCGGTTTTCGGGTACAACCTGTCAATACGAATGAGCGGGGAAATATCGATCTGAAATCACTTGCCGCCTATTGTAATGACGAGCTCGCTGGAATTATGATCACGAACCCGAACACGCTTGGACTCTTTGATGAAAATTTGGTTGAGGCGATTGACATGGTCCATCAAGCCGGAGGTCTGGTATATGGTGACGGTGCGAACATGAACGCTTTGCTGGGAATCGCCAAACCGGCTGAACTGGGTTTTGATGTAATGCATTTTAATCTTCACAAAACTTTTGCTACTCCACACGGCGGCGGAGGGCCAGGCGCCGGTGCAGTTTGTTGTACCGAACGGTTGCGCGACTTTCTGCCGGGTCCAATCGCTGCTGTCATTGAACCAGCTACCGATGAATTACCTCCGCTCTATGGATGGAAAATGCCTGAAAAGAGTATCGGACAAGTCGGATCTTTCTGGGGACATTTTGACGTAATCGTAAAAGCCTACACCTATTGTCTGATGCTGGGGCGCGATGGATTAAAACGAGTTGCCGAATTTGCCACCCTTAATGCAAATTATCTGATGTCTGCGCTGAAGGATGTATATCCGCTTCCCTATGATCGTATCTGTATGCACGAATTTGTTCTGGATGTAAAATGGCCGGATGCTCCGGATGTCCGTGCTTTGGACGTTGCGAAGCGGTTGATGGATTATGATTTTCATCCACCAACCAATTACTTTCCGCTCATTGTCCATGAAGCGCTGATGATTGAACCGACCGAGACTGAAAACAAGCAGACACTCGATCTGTTCATTGAGGCGATGCGGAGCATTGCCAAAGAGGCGCATGAACAGCCTGAATTACTGCACGATGCTCCGGTTAATACGCCATTCGGGCGGATGGATGAAGTCAAAGCTGCAAAGGATTTGAAAATCACAGAATAAATATTGCTGATTGCAGAAATCCGAAGGCATTTCGGGCATGCGGTTTTATTCATGATATGGATGAGTGTATGGATGTTGAAGTTATTTGCCTTACACTCATTTTTAATGCTGAAGAGAGTCAGATCGCTCTTCTCATAAATTATTAGATTGCATCGGATTCTTGTGAGAGATGAAAAGGAAATTATGGATGAAATTTTAAATATTAAAACGAAGTTTGAAATAAAAACGACAGAGGAAAAACCTGCTGGTGCAGTGGCGTTGAAAATTGTCAGCGAAGCTCAGAATCCCTTTTTGAAAAAAGCTGGAGATTATTTTTTTTCTCAGGGAGATGACGGCGTTGTTGTTACATTTTATACCGGCGAAACATTTAATTCCGACACATATCGTTCGCTTGGAGGGAAGATCGCAGCCTGGATAAAAGCCACTTTACCGACAAGTGTTTTCTGGGAATATGATCCGACAATAGCTGAGCAGGAAGTATCGAACTTGATCGAGGGATTGCTGCTTGGAAGTTTTGAATTCGACCAGTATAAAAAAGTGAAAGAAATTCCCAACAGCAGCACACTTTTCCTGGATACTGCTTTCTCAGAGCTGTTGGCTCAACGAAAAATTGTGTGTGATGCTGTGAATATGGCTCGTCATTGGGCGCATGAACCTGCCTGCCTGATTAATCCTCAGACACTCTCTGAACGGATTGAAATTCTGGCAAAGGCTTATGGCTTGAAATGTACGGTTCTGGATGATCTGCAATTACGCGAAATGGGTGCAGGGGCGATTACTGCCGTTGGACAGGGAAGCAAGACACCCTCCCGAATGATCATTGTGGAATATGAAGGACGAAAAAAAGAAAAACCGGTGGTTCTGGTGGGAAAAGCCATTACCTTTGATTCTGGCGGTTATTCGATCAAACCGTCTGACAGTATGGTTTCTATGAAATATGATAAATGCGGAGCAATGGCAGTTCTGGGTGTGATGAGAGCGGCAGCCGAACTCCGATTTGAAAAACCGATTGTCGGAATTATTTGTGCGGCTGAAAATATGCTCAGTCAAAATTCCTACCGCCCGGATGATATTATTCACAGTTTGTCTGGTCAGACAATCGAAGTTATATCAACGGATGCAGAAGGACGACTGGTTCTTTGTGACGGATTAACATACGCTCAACAAAAGTATGATCCGCAGGCTATTATCGACCTTGCGACTCTAACCGGCGGCTGTGTTGTCGCTTATGGCCATGTCCGCGCGGGTGTTCTCTGTAATCAGACCGAATTATTTGATCAGTTATATGCTTCCGGAGAGAAAACCTGGGAGAGAGTCTGGCGGCTTCCCCATGATGAAGACTATGCCGAATTGTTGAAAGGAACAGATGCTGACTTGAAGAATTCAGGCGGCCGCTGGGGATCTCCGGTGACTGGGGGCATGTTTCTGAAACAGTTTGTCAAGGATACGATTCCCTGGGCGCATATCGATATTGCAGGTGTCTCTGATTTGGAAAAAGGGACTGCTTATTCGGCTCCAGGTGCTACCGGTTTTGGGATTCGTCTGATACTCGATTGGTTGCAAAAAAACTAATTTCTTTCTGTCACGAATGTGCTTGGAAAAGAGGTCAAGTAAGACCTCTTTTTTTTGTATTAAAGGGAAAAAAATGCAATACAGCGAGAGAAAAGAAGCTTTCGCATAAGACGAAGGAAGAGCGTTTTTGTCGGCAACGAGAGGCGCCAACAGGTATAGCAGGTGGTTATGACGCTCACGGGACAGGATATTGCTTCGTCTATACAGGGTTATAACCATGATCAATATCGCCCAATGCAGCTCGTATGGCAATCTGTCATTGCGAGGAGGGCAAAAGCCCGACGAAGTAATCTTTTCTCATGCGACAGAAGATTGCTTCGCTACGCTCGCAATGACAAACTTCGCCCCTGTGTGGCTCGTATGGCATCCTGTCATTGCGAGGTGGCATAAGCCTGACAAAACAATCTTTAAGTATTAAGAGGTAAACACCCTGCTATGCAAGTGTAGAAAAAATGGAACTTTCGTGAAAAAAACTCCAATTTGAAAATGTGCCCAGGCTGACACTCACAACAAGAGACAACAATTCATTTATGAAACTTCTGGTAAACCGTATAAAAAGGGTTATTAAATTTTCTTATTTTTTATAATTTGGCTTAAATCATGCACTATATGAAATGCCAGATGAAAAATTTAAAAGGAACTATTGAGCAATTTTTCAGAAAAATAAAGAATGGCACTGTACTTGCAACAGAATAAGTTAACCCGTCAAAATCGGGAACAAGTGGCAAAATCAAATTTCGAAAGAAATGAGGTCAAAATCTGATGAAAAAACAAACACTTTCCATATTATTGGCTCTGGTATTGCTCCTGAGCATTTCAATTTTCCCCGTATTTGCACAGGATTGGGACGAGGAAGACGTTTCCAGTTATTTCGGTTCCATCGAAGACTGGGATTCGGAATCCTACAGCCTTGCCGGTGTGGATTCGGAAGATTTCGTTTTTGAAGACTACGATTCCAAGAGTGTTGAATCTTTTGACGTAACTCCTGAAGCGACATATGAAGCAAAATCACTGATCAATGATACATTGGCAACAGCAACAGCAACCTATGTACCCTGCGGTGACGGAAAATTGAAAATCACAATTCACCTGGAACAATTAACCCCGATTACCGGTACTCCTTATGTAACCTATATCAGGTCAGTTGAGGTTTCCAATGTTCTCGGTGATCCCAATATCGCAACAGCATCATACAAATTGCAGGATTGCCATTCTCAATTTGGAGATCGATGCGAAAAAGTCTATTTTGACTCAGACGGCACAGCAACATTGACTGGTTACGTAAAAGTACCGATGGTATTGGATGGCACCGTAAATCCTACCTTCACAGTCAATATTGTCCAATCAGAGAGCAAATGGGCTGCTCCGGATGATGTCGCAGGCTTTGATATTGCCGGAACATCCACAGTGGATACGCACGCTCCGGATATGTGCCAGATTGGCGTCATTTCAAATACATTGAATGGCTACTATCAGCGCTGCAACGGTAAAGCCGAATTTCGTGTTGACATTACGATCCCGGCTGATGTGGATTTCATTGTTCCTTCTGATGTCACAATCGGCTCAAAAACATACTCCGATTATATTTGCCGTTACACACGGTATGGAAACGCCGGCTATCCGATGGGCGGTGATTATTGCGAACCCGGACATCGGATGAATGTCAGAGAGAATGACAAAATTCGCTTCGAAATCCTGATTGATAAATTGACCAATCCGATCAGTGAAACTGACAGTGATGACAATTTGATGGCATACTGGCGTCTGGGTGGAAATTCGGTAATGCTTACTGGTGAATTAATCAGCCGCCGCGGACCGAGAGAACTCTGCGATGCAAAAATTGTCCCGCTTTCACCGTTCGAACCGTTATTTGGCGATGACGATGCAATCGAACCATCCGGCTGGTACAACACCTATGACAAAGCTGTAGCAGGTTTATATCAAAAATGCGGACGTTTTGGAGTATTTCAGATCCGACTGCGCAACGATGGAGCCAAGATGGGTTATGTGAATCTGCCGGGGGCAGTCGCAATCAATGGAGGTACGCCAATCTCATTCTTCTGGCTTTCCAATATTGAACCGGAACATAATAGAATTCCGTTGATCCCGGGTGGTGAGGTCACATTGAAAGGACACGTCTATATAACCAGTATCGGCAGTCAGATGAACAGTGACGGACCTGCAAATATCGCTGTGAACTTCTCCGATTTAGGCCTCTACATGACCGGCAATCTTTTCTCCGATCATGTTAATTGGCGCTGCCATTAATACTTATTCGACTTGACTAAAAGAAAATCCGTTCAAATGGACGGATTTTCTTTTTTTTTGTCATCGATTATGAATTCAGCAAAACCTTTTTCCCCGATTGATTCGAATTACTGGAAAATATTCCATTGGGCGGATTTTCTGATAAAATACAGCAAATCGAAATATGGGAAAGCCATTATAAATGAAAGAAAAAGTGTTGTAGTATTGATTTTAAGCACCGCATAAAAACAATACTACAACCATTATTTAGTTGGTGTAACATATTTTCTGTAAAATAAAGAACCTTAACAAAAGAGGTGAGTCAGAAGTATCCTTATAGTAACCAAACCATAAAAGGAGACTAGAAATGACTCACCCAAATAATTATACCTTTGCAGAGGAAATAGCGGAAAAAGGATTGGAAGCAATTCCAGAAATGATGCGAGTGCTGATAAATAACGCCATGCAAGTAGAAAGATCAAGGTACTTACAAGCTGAACAGTACGAACGCACAAAGGATCGCAAGGGACATGCAAATGGTTTCAAACCGAAGACGATACAGACCAGGATAGGAAACATTACCTTTGCAGTTCCACAGGTTAGAGAGGGTGGTTTTTATCCCAGTGCTCTGGAAAAGGGACTGCGAAGTGAAAGAGCCCTTACGATCACACTGGCTGAAATGTATGTACAGGGAGTATCGACTCGGAAGGTAAAAACCATTACGGAACAGCTTTGTGGGATTGAGGTCTCAGCCACACAAGTCAGCCGGGCAACAGCGCAATTGGACGAAGTACTGCAAGAATGGCGTGAAAGGCCATTAGGAGAGATCAGCTATCTCTTTGTGGATGCCCGATATGAGAAGATTCGTGAAGCAGGACAAGTAAGAGATGCAGCGGTTTTGGTGGCCTCTGGCATTACGCCAGAAGGCGAACGGCAAATACTTGGGGTTTCAGTTTCGCTTAGTGAGCATGAAACACATTGGAAAGCATTTTTAAAGAGTCTAAAAGAGCGAGGGTTACACGGAATAAAGCTGATTATCAGTGATGACCATGAAGGTCTAGGGGCAGCCAGAAGAGCAGTTTTTGGCGGTATTCCCTGGCAACGGTGTCAGTTCCATCTGCAACAGAATGCCGGAGCTTATCTGCCCAGACAATCGATGAGATTGGAAGTGGCAGCAGACATCAGAGCCATATTTAATGCTCCTGATCGAAAGACAGCAGAAGAGCTCTTGCAGAGCGCCATCCAGAAGTATGCTATTTCTGCTCCGCGGCTTTCATCTTGGCTCGAAAATAACCTTTTTGAGGGTTTTTTGGTTTTTGATTTTCCATTGGAACATCGAAGAACGATACGAACAACCAATAGTCTGGAGAGGATTAATAAAGAGATTCGCAGACGGACAAGAGTGGTTGGTGTGTTTCCAAATCAAGCTTCTTGTCTCAGGTTGGTCTCGGCATTACTGATGGAGACCTGCGA
>Ga0116193_1000889_pt1 | contig 26575 bp, 17 predicted proteins | sample AD_UKC115_MetaG_FD_89892 | JGI IMG/M metagenome (GOLD analysis project Ga0116193, IMG submission 89892) | Active sludge microbial communities of municipal wastewater-treating anaerobic digesters from Hong Kong - AD_UKC115_MetaG | ecosystem: Engineered > Bioreactor > Anaerobic > Digestate... | reverse complement strand
TCGGGCACCTGCGCCATAGGGAACATGACGAAGAAGTTGGCGCGCATGGAGGCCCAGTCCACCTTGCGCAGCGAGGTGATGCGCACCTCGTGCTGCACACCCGCCATGTCAAAACGCAGGGTGTCGCCCAGCTTCAGGCCCAGCGTCTTGGCCAGGCCCTCTTCGACGCTGGCGCCGTCCTGTTCGCCGGGCGTCCAGCGGCCGGCCACCACCTGGTTGTGCGGGGGCTGCTCCTGGGCGTTGGAGAGGTTGAATTCACGCTCCACCAGGCGCTGGGCGCGGTCTTCGGTGTAACTCTCGGGGGTGATGGCCCGGCCATTCACGGCGACCAGGCGGCCACGGATCATGGGGTACCAGTCGTAGCGGCGCACGCCCGCATCGTCCAGCGTCTGGCGGAAGGGTTCTGCCTGGTCGGGCTGGATGTTGATGACGAAGCGGTTGGGCGCATCGGGCGGCGTGGCCTGGCGCCAGCTGGCGATGAGGTCGGTGCGCAGCAGCACCAGCAGCACCAGCGCCAGCAGCCCCACGGCCAGGCTGCTGACCTGCACCACGGCATAGGCCGGGCGCGCCGCGATCTGGCGTGTGGCCAGCACCAGCCAGCGCGGTGCGGTGGCCTCATTCACACTGCGGCGCAGCGCATGCACGGCCAGCCAGCTCAGCAGGGCAAACAGGCCCGCCGCCACACCAAAGCCCCCCACGGCGATGAGCCCCAGCCGGAGGTCGCTGCTGACCACCAGCAGCAGGGCCGCAAAACCCGCCACACCCAAGCCCAGCACGGCCAGCGAGGCCGGGCGCAGCGCGCCCATGTCGCGCCGGATGACGCGCAACGGCGGCACCTGGGCCAGTTGCAGCACGGGCGGCAGGCCAAAGGCGGCCAGCAGGGTCAGGCCCACGCCCAAGCCCAGGCCCAGCGGCCACAGGCTGGGCGCGGGCAGCCCACTTTCCACCAGCCCGGCCAGCAGCAGCACGAACACATGGTGCACGCCATAGCCCAGCAGCAAGCCGGCCAGGCTGGCAGCCAGGCCCACCAGCAAGAATTCGACCGCGTAGCTGCCCGCAATGGCGCGCTGGCTCAGGCCCAGCACGCGCAGCATGGCCGATGCATCCAGGTGCCCGGCCGCAAAGCCGCGCGCCGCCAGAGCCACCGCCACGGCGGACAGCAGCGCGGCCAGCAGCGCCACGAGGCTGAGGAATTTCTGCGCACGCTCCAGCGTTTGCGTCATCTCGGGACGGCCAGATTCGATGGATTCGAGCCGCACACCGCGCACGCCAGGGCGCTGCACCTCCTGCTCGGCCCAGGTGATGAACTGGCGCACGGCCGCAGCTTCGCCGGCGACGGCAAAGCGGTAGGTCAGGCGGCTGGCCGGCTGCACCAGGCCGGTGGCGGCCACGTCGGCGGCGTTGACCATGACGCGCGGCGCAAAGGCCATGAAGCCTGCACCCCGGTCGGGCTCGATGACGATGATGCGCGCGATGCGCAGGCTCGCGTCACCCAGCAACAGCGGGTCGCCCATGCGCAGGCCCAGCGCGTCGAGCAGTGGCGCATCGACCCAGACCTCCCCAGGCGCGGGAATATCGCGGGTGTTGGCGGAAGCGCCGCCGGGCGCTGCGGCCACCTTCAGGTTGCCACGCAGCGGGTAGCCCGGCTCCACGCTCTTGAAGGCCACCAGGCGGGCAGCGCCGCCAAACTCATCCCCGGCGCGCCCCATGGTGGGAAAGCCCACCGTGGTCACGGTCTGCAGGCCCAGGGCGCGGGCGCGTTCGACAAAGGCAGCGGGCGTGGCGTTGTCGCTGGCCACCACGGCGTCGCCGCCCAGGATCTGCAGTGCATCGCGCTGCAGCCCACCGTTCAGCCGGTCGGCAAAAAAGGCCACCGAGGTGAGCGCGGCGACCGCCAGCGTCACGGCCACGGCCAGCAGGCGCAGCTCGCCGGCGCGCCAGTCACGCCACAGGGTGCGCCAGCCCAGAGAGAAAAGGGAAACGTTCATCCGCGCTACCTTAGCGCAAGTGGGGGAAGTCACTCCCAGCGCATGGCCGCAATGTCGTGCACCACGATGGGGTAATTCATCCACACCCCGCGCAAGCCTTTGCGCGCCACCGTGGCGACCTGGGGCGCAAAAATCCATGCGTTGACGGCGTCATCGGCCAGGTGGCGCTGCATTTGCGCAAACAGGCGGCTGCGCTCGCGGGGGTTGCCCGCCAGCGCATGGCGCCCTGCCAGGTGGCGAAAGGCTGGGCTGTCGTAGCCAAAGTAGTAGTCGGGGTCGGTGTAGATGAGGTAGTCCAGAGATTCGACATGGGTGATCAGCGTCAGATCGAACTGCCCCTTGAACACCCCGCCCAACCATTGCGACCATTCCACCATTTCTGTGCGCGTCTCAATGCCGACCTTGGCCAGATCGGCTGCGATGAGGGGGCCGCCCTCACGGGCATAGGGCGTGGGCGGGAGCGTCAGCGTCAGTCGCAGGGGCAAGGCCACGCCCGCCTCTTTCAGCAGGCCGCGCGCGCGCTCGGGGGAATAGGGGTACACGCCTGCCAGGTGCACATACCCCGGATCGGTGGGCGCAAAGTGGCTGCCAATGGCACGCGCCCGGCCTTGCAGTACCTTGCGGATAAAGGCTTCGCGGTCGATGGCATGGGAGATGGCCCGACGCACGCGCACATCGTTCAGGGGTGTGCGCCGGTGGTTGATGGCCACCATGCCCTTGCCCGTCGAAGAGCCCACCAGCACCTGGTAGCGGCTGTCGCCCTGAAAGTGGCCTACGTCCTGCGTTGCCAGGTTGAAGAACAGGTCCATGGCCCCCGAACGGAACGCGGCCTCCTGGGCCTTGGGGTCCGGGATGAAATGAAACACCACGCGCTCGATGGATGCCTGGGTTGGGTCGCGGTAGGTGTCGGCCCTGACCAGCGTGATGGATGTCCCACGGCTCCATTGCACGAAGCGGTAGGGCCCCGTGCCCACGGGGTGGCTGCTTGCCTGGGCAGCGCTGGCCGGGTGCAGGATCACCGCCGGGCCCTCGCCAAGGCGGAACAGCAAGTGAACGTCTGGCCGCTCCAGGGCCAGCACCACGGTGTGGGCATCAGGGGTCTCGATGCGGGCGATGTTGTCGAACAAGGCCTTGCGCGCCTTGTTGGTGGAACCAGGGGCCTTGGCGCGCTCGAAGCTGAAGCGCACGGCCTGCGCATCCAACACCGCACCATCGTGAAAGCGCACCCCTCGCCGCAGCTTGAACACATGGACCAGGCCGCTGGCATCCTGGCTCCAGGATTGGGCCAGCAGGGGTTTGACCTGGCCGTTTTCGTCGATGCGGGTCAGGCCCTCCAGCACGTTGTAGTGCACCACCTCGCCAATCGAAGCCGCGGCACCCATGGTGGGGTCCAAGCCATCGGGCTCCAAGGAGAGGCTGATGGACACCGATGATCCCGCACGCTGCTGGGCGAGTGCACCCCATGGCAAAGCCAGACACAAACCCAGCCCCACCATCCACGCGGCGAGCCACCCAGGAGCACGGAAGAAGTGGGACAAAGCGCTTGTTCCTTGACGATTTCGCCCAGATGCTCGCACAAAGCGAGTCAAGGCACACAAATGGCTACAAAGTGTGACATAGAATGAATTTTGCCCATTGGGCCCTGACCTCGCCTCTGGAGCCATGCCCTCACTCCGTGTTCTGCGCCAACGCAAAGCTCCCCCCTGGTTCTGGTGGGGGCTGGGGTTGGGGCTGCTATTGCTGGCGCTGGCGGTGTGGGCGCTGCTGTCCACCTACCGTGAGCGCGAGCAGCGCTTTCGCCATCAGGTCGAGGGGGAGTTGCAGGCCATCGGCCAGTTGCAGGTGCGCAGCGTGGCCGAATGGCGCGAGCGCCAGACCTCCCAGGCCATGGGACTGGCAGACGATTCGGCCTTTGCCCAACTGGTGGCGCGCTGGATCCAGCTTCCGGGGCTGGAACAAGAGGCCCCCGTGCGCGAGCGCTTGCGCATCCTGGAGGAGCGCTCGCTCTACACAGCGGCCTACCTGATGGACGCGCGGGGCAACTTGCTGCTGACATCCGGGGGCGAGGTTTTGGGCCTGGCGCCACAGGCCGAGATCAATGCCCTGACACGGGCGCTGGCCCAAGACGAGCCGGTATTGGTGGAGCCACGCGGCGATGCGTTCTTTGCCTTCCCGTTCTTCAGCGTGCTGGTGCCGCTCTACGATGGCTCCACCGCTCTGGGAGGCATCTGGCTGGTGAAAGACGTGCGTGCCACGCTCTACCCCATTCTGGATTTCTGGCCCACCCGCAGCCAGACTGCGGAGTCTTTTCTGGTTCAGCGCACCGGGGAGGAAGTGTTGGTACTCAGCCCACTGAAGCACCGCCCCGACCCACCCATGACCCTGCGCCTGTCCATGTCGCACACCGACAACCCTGCCGTACAGGCTTTTTCGGGCAGCCGGGGCATTGTGTATGGACGCGATGACCGAGGCCAGCCCGTTCTGGCCGCCGTGAACGCCGTTCCGGATACGCCCTGGGTGCTGATATCACAGGTCCATGTGAAAGAGGCCTTGGGTGGCCACTTGCAGCGCGAATGGCTGGCCCTGAGCCTGCCGGTGAGCCTGGTGGTGGTGCTGGCGGGCTTGGCCACCACCTACTGGCAGTGGCGCGCACGTCGGCGCGAGAGCGCCCTCAAGCAGGAACTGGAACGCAACATGCGCTGGCTGGAAAGCGCCCAGCAGGCCGCCTCGGTGGGCTTTTTTGCCTGGGATGCGCAGAACCAGGAGTTTTTTCTCTCGCGCATCGCGCGCCAGATCTACGGCCTGCCCGCATCGGGCTGCGCACCTGGGTGGATGCACTGCACCCGGACGACCGCAAGAGCGTGCTGGCACGGCACGGAAAATCGCTGGAAGAACGCCTGCCCTTGAGCGCACAGTACCGCATCGTGCGCCCCTGCGACCGGCAGCAGCGCTGGGTTCAGGTGTGGGGCGAGTTCGAAGGCCAAGCGACGCCGGGCAGCAATGCCTGGTTGACCGGAACCGTGCAGGACATTACCGAACGCAAGCAGACGGAGGAGCAACTCGCAAGCTACCGTGCCGCGCTGGAAACCCAGGTGCGCATGGACCCCTTGACCCTGGTGGCCAACCGCCGTGCGCTCGACGAAACCCTGGCCAGCGAGTGCAAGCGGGCCCTGCGTGGTGGCGCGCCGCTGGCGCTGCTGATGATCGACGTGGACCACTTCAAGGCCTACAACGATCACTACGGCCACGTGCAGGGCGACCAGTGCCTGCGCCAGGTGGCCCAGGCGCTGTCAGCCTCCGTGGGGCGGGAGGGGGAAATGGTGGCCCGCTATGGCGGCGAAGAGTTTGCCGTCTTGCTGCCGCACACAACGCTGGAACAGGCTATGGAACAGGCCGAGCGCGTACGCCATTCCATCAGCGCACTGGGATTGGCCCACGCTTGCGCGCCCAGTGGTCAGCATGTGACGGTGAGCATTGGCGTGGCCTGCCTTGAGCCCCACCACCACGCACTGGCGAACCCATCCGCCGACGTCGGCGTTGCAGCGCATGCGCTGCTGGAACAGGCCGACAGCGCGCTCTACGAGGCCAAGAAAGCAGGCCGTGACAGGGTGACCGCCTACACTGCGGCCCCCGCCCCACACGCCGTGGAGGCGTGAAACGCGTCAGGTGTTCTTGCTCACCGTGATGGTCGGAAACTTGGCCGAGAAATCCTTGGACTGCAAGGCAATGCGCGCTGCCACATCGCGCGCCACCTGGCGGTAGATGCCCGCCGCCTCGCTGTGCGGATCGGCCACCACGGTCGGCTGGCCACTGTCGGCCTGCTGGCGGATCTTCAGATCCAACGGCAGCGCTCCCAGGTAGTGCATGCCCAGCTCCTGCGCCAGGCGCCGCCCGCCGCCCTCGCCAAAGATGTGCTCTGCGTGCCCGCAGTTCGAGCACACATGCACGGCCATGTTTTCCACCAAGCCCAGAATGGGCACACCCACCTTCTCGAACATCGTGATGCCCTTGCGTGCATCCAGCAGGGCAATGTCCTGCGGCGTGGTCACGATCACCGCGCCGGTAATGGGCACGCGCTGACTCAGGGTGAGCTGGATATCGCCCGTACCGGGCGGCATGTCCACCACCAGGTAGTCCACGTCCTTCCAGTGGGTCTGGCGCAGCAGTTGTTCCAGCGCCTGCGTCGCCATGGGGCCGCGCCAGATCATGGCCTGGTCCGGGTCCACGAGAAAGCCGATGGACATGACCTGCACACCATGGTTGACCAGCGGCTCCATGGTCTTGCCGTCCAGGCTGTCGGGCCTGCGGTCAATGCCCATCATCATGGGCTGGCTGGGGCCGTAGATATCGGCGTCCAGCAAGCCCACGGTCGCGCCTTCGGCGGCCAGCGCCAGCGCAAGATTCGCGGCGGTGGTGCTCTTGCCCACCCCGCCCTTGCCCGAGGCCACAGCCACGATGTTCTTCACACCGGGCAAGAGCTGCACGCCGCGTTGCACCGCATGGGCCACCACTTTGGTGACCACCTCGACCTGCACGCTGCGAACGCCCTCGACCGAGCGTGCCGCCGCTTCCATGCTGGCGCGCAGCGCGGGCTCCTGGCTGCGTGCGGGGTAGCCCAGCTCCACCTGAAAAGACACTGCGTCGCCGTCGATGCGCAGATCGCGCAAGGCACGCGTGCTGACAAAATCCTTGCCGGTACCGGGGTCCTGCACGGCGCCCAGGGCCGCCATGAGCCCTTGTTCATTGATAGCCATCCGATGTACTCCTGTGGGTGCGGTAGTCTATCCAAGCGCCCCGCGACCCCACTGCCTGCATGACAATGCAGCCCCGCCCAATAGACCCGCCCAAGGAATCCCGTGAAGTTCAAGATGTCGCCCAACTCGCTGTTTGCCGTGCTGCTGCGCTCGCCGTGGTGGATCAGCTTTGCGCTGGTGGGCGTGCTCTCCTTGGCTGCGGTGGCCTTGCTGCCGCGTGACTATGCGTGGGCCGGTGCGCTGGGCACCTTCCCGTTTTTTGTGGTCGGCTGCATGGCCGCCTGGCGCCAGTGGCGCGCGCCCAGCGCCGCGCGCGTGGCCGCCATGCACGCCCAATTGCAGACCTGGCCCTGGTGCGCATTTGCCGATGCGCTGGAGGCCGCGTGGCGTGCCGACGGCCATGGTGTGGAACGCCTTGCCGCAGGCGGTGCGGCCGACTTCGTGCTGACCAAGGGCGGGCAGACGCTGCTGGCCAGTGCCCGGCGCTGGAAGGCCGCCAACCACGGCGTGGAGCCGCTGCGCGAGCTGCACGCCGCCATGCAGGCGCGCGGCGCCCAGGGCGGCCTGTACCTGCTGGCCCAGGGCAGCCTGAGCGACAACGCCCGCCTTTTCGCGCGCGACCATGGCATCACCGTGGTGCAGGGCGACGCGCTGGCCGGTCTGCTGCTCGCGGCGCGCTGATCTGCGGCATCCGCGCAACGTCCATGGGGTTTCCCCAAGACCGGGGGCCCGCGCCCTCACGCACACTCGGGACAGGCTCCGTCCATGGAGTCGCGTGTACCTGCCTGCCCCACTATGCCGCTGCCACCCACCGACCCATCCGCACCACGCACCGGGCTGCTGCTGACCGGCGGCGGCGCTCGTGCTGCCTATCAGGTGGGCGTGCTCGAAGCCATCGCTGATCTGCGCCTGGCCTGCGGTGCGGGCAAGGAGCCCAACCCGTTCCCCATCGTCACAGGCACTTCAGCCGGCGCCATCAACGCCGCTGCGCTGGCCTGCGGCGCCGACCAGTTCGACCGTGCGGTGCGCCGCATCGTGCGCGTGTGGAGCAACTTCCACGCGCACCACGTGTACCGCGCCGACTCCATCAGCGTGATGCGCAGCGGCGCGCGCTGGCTCACACTGCTGTCGCTGGGCTGGGTGCTGGCGCGCTGGCGCCGCATGCGCCCGCGCTCGCTACTGGACAACGATCCTCTGGCGCACCTGCTCGTCAAGATGGTGCCGCTGGTGCGCCTGCCGCGCCTGATCCGCCAGGGCCACCTGCAGGCGCTGGCGGTCACGGCATCGAGCTACAGCTCGGGCGAGCACGTGACCTTCTTCGAAGCGGGCGAGCGCCAGGACCCCTGGGTGCGCTCGCAGCGCCGCGCCGTGCGCGACCGCATCACGCACGAGCACCTGCTGGCCTCGGCGGCCATTCCCTTCGTGTATCCGGCCACGGCGATCGACATCGAAGGCCACACCGAATACTTCGGCGACGGCTCCATGCGCCAGTCGGCCCCCATCGCCCCGGCCATCCACCTGGGTGCCGAACGCGTGCTGGTGGTGGGCGCGGGCCGCATGCACGAGCCCAAGGGCGACGTGACGGCGGCGCTCTCCACCGGCTACCCCTCGCTGGCGCAGATCGCCGGCCACGCGCTGTCGAACATCTTCCTGGATGCGCTCTGGGTGGACGTGGAGCGCATGCAGCGCATCAACCAGACGATCTCGCTGATCCCGCCCGAGGCGCGCGCGCACAGCGCGCTGCGCCCCATCGAGCTGTTGGTGATCGCGCCCTCGGAGCGCCTGGACGCGGTAGCTGCACGCCATGTCGCCGACCTGCCCGCGCCCGTGCGCACCATGCTGGGCGCGCTGGGTGTGTCGTCCAAGAACCAGGACGTGCGCAGCGCGGCGCTGGCCAGCTACCTGCTGTTCGAGCAGAACTACACGCGCGACCTCATGGCCCTGGGCCGGTCCGACACGCTGGCACAGCGCGCGGCCGTGTGCCGCTTCTTTGGCTGGACGGACACGGGCGCCGAGCTGCCCCAGCGCCCCAAGGCCTGACGAACCTCAGCGGGGCATGAGGTGGCCACCGTGCCAGGCACCTGCACCAATGCAACCAGCGGGTGGCCAGGGCACCCGTGGAGCGGGCTTTGCCCGGCCACCGGGTGCGTCCCCCTGCCCGCAGTGCGCAGCACTGCGAGAGCGGGGGGAAGGCCCGCAGGGCCTCAGGGGGGTGCTCACCTCTTCAACCAACCTAAACCCTTGGCGTGCAAGCTCTGCACGTACAGGCGCTCGGGCGTTTCGGTGATGGCGGTGGTTTCGGGGTAGGCGCCCGTGGGGTCCTGCAGGTCGGCCACGACTTTGCCGTCCTCGGTGAAGGCGATCACATGGCCGTAGGCCTTGGGGATGGGCCACAGCGCGCGCGGCAGGCGCAGCGTCAGTGCGCGCAGCCAGGGCTTGCCGGCCATGCCGTCGATGGTGGGGTTGCGCGGCTTGGCGAAGCCCAGCCAGATCTTGCCGTCCAGCCCGCGCATCAGGTTGTCGGGGTAGCCGGGCAGGTTGTCCAGCAGCACCTGGGCCTGTGCACTCCCACCCTGGGCGATGTCGAGATCCTGCGCGCCCACGGCGATTTTCCAGACGCGGTACTTGCCGGTCTCGTTGACGAACAGGTGCTGCTCGTCGCCGCTCAGCGCCACGCCGTTGGCGAAGCTCAGGCCCCGGGCCACCACGCGCACGGCGCGGCTGGCGGGGTCGTATTCGAGCACCCGGCCGGTGGCGGACTGCTCCAGGATGTCGAGCACGCTGGCCTCGAAGGTGCCGCCCCAGTCCTTGGGCGCGAAGCGGGTGGAGGCGTCGCTGAGGTAGATCTTGCCGTTCCTGGCCACCACCACGCCGTCGGCGTAGCGGATCGGGTCGTCGCCCACGCGGTCGGCCAGCACCTGCACCTGGCCCTGGGGTGAGACCGACAACAACCCCTTGACCGCATCGGCCGCGATGAGGTTACCCGCCGCGTCGAAGTCAAAGCCCAGCACCCGGCCGCCGGTGTTGAAGAACACCTCCTGCGCCGAGCCATCGGGGTTCATGCGCAGGATGTTGCCGCTGAGCACGGTGGTGTAGAGCTTGCCGTCCTTGCCGAAGGCGATGTGCTCGGGGCCGATCTCGCCGCCCAGGTCGATCATCTGCAGATGGGCCAGGCGCTGGTTGGGCGCGTGCACGCCCTCATAGCCCGGCGCCGCCGGCGCCTGCCAGGCCACGGGAGCGATGGGCACGGGCCAGGCCAGCAGGTAGGCCAGGCCGGCCAGCACCACGGCGCCCACTGTGATGAGCAGTTTCTTGGTCATGGTTGTCTCCTCTTGTATTGGCGCGGATTGTGCCCAGCACGCCCGGCCCTTGCCCAGGCCCGGCTGACGCCTGGGCGACGCGCCCGTAAAATCAAAGGTTCCGCCAAAACGGCGAATCCGCTTTGAGAGCCGCCCCATGCCCGCACGCAAACTCTTCGTCACCACCGCCCTGCCCTACGCCAACGGCAACTTCCACATCGGCCACATCATGGAATACATCCAGGCCGATATCTGGGTGCGCACGCAGCGGCTGCTGGGCAACGAGGTGAACTTCGTCGGCGCCGACGACACGCACGGCGCGCCCATCATGATCGCCGCCGAGAAAGCCGGCAAGACGCCGCAGCAGTTCGTGGCCGACATCGCCGCCGGTCGCAAGCAGTACCTCGACGGCTTTCACATCGAATTCGACAACTGGCACAGCACCGACGCCCCCGAGAACCACCAGCTAGCGCAGCAGATCTACCTGGACCTCAAGGCCAACGGCCTGATCGAGACGCGCACCATCGAGCAGTTCTTCGACCCCGAGAAGAACATGTTCCTGCCCGACCGCTTCATCAAGGGCGAGTGCCCCAAGTGCCACGCCAAGGACCAGTACGGCGACAACTGCGAGGTCTGCGGCGCCGTGTACGCGCCCACCGACCTCATCAACCCCTACTCTGCCCTCTCAGGTGCCAAGCCGGTGCTCAAGCACTCGGAGCACTTCTTCTTCAAGCTGTCGGACCCGCGCTGCGTGGCCTTCCTGGAAGACTGGACGCAGGACGGCCGCCTGCAGCCCGAGGTGGCCAACAAAGTGCGCGAATGGTTCACCGTGCGCACCAACCCCGACGGCAGCACCAGCGAAGGCCTGGGCGACTGGGACATCTCGCGCGACGCGCCCTACTTCGGCATCGAGATCCCCGACGCGCCGGGCAAGTACTTCTATGTGTGGCTGGACGCGCCCATCGGCTACCTTGCCTCGCTGAAGAACCTTTTGACCAAGCGCGGCCAGGACTACGAGGCCTACATGGCCGACCCGCAGCTCGAGCAGTACCACTTCATCGGCAAGGACATCGTCACCTTCCACACCCTGTTCTGGCCCGCCACGCTGAAGTTCAGCGGCCGCAAGGTGCCCGACTCGGTGTTCGTGCACGGCTTCCTCACGGTGAACAACGGCGAGAAGATGAGCAAGAGCCGGGGTACGGGCCTCGACCCCCTCAAGTACCTGGGCCTGGGCATGAATGCCGAGTGGCTGCGCTACTACCTGGCCACCAAGCTGAGCAGCCGCAACGAAGACATCGACTTCAACGCCGAAGACTTCATGCTGCGCGTCAACAGCGACCTGATCGGCAAGTACGTCAACATCGCCAGCCGCGCGGCCGGCTTCATCAGCAAGCGCTTCGGCGGCCAGCTCGGCGAAGTCTCGGCCGACGGCGATGCGCTGCTGGAGCACCTGCGCACCGTGGCGCCCACCATCATCGAGCTGATGGCCGAGCGCGAGTACGGCAAGGCCCTGCGCGAAACCATGCTGCTGACCGACCGCGTGAACGCCTACGTGGACCAGAACAAGCCCTGGGAGCTGGCCAAGCAGGAGGGCATGGAAGGCCGCCTGCAGGACGTGTGCACCACCTGCATCGAGGCCTTCCGCCTGCTCACCATCCTGCTCAAGCCCGTGTTGCCGGCGCTGGCCGCGCAGGTCGAGGCCTTCCTGAAGGTCCAGCCCTTCACCTTCGCCGACGCGCAGACCGCGCTCGGCAAGGGCCATGGGATCGGCGAATACAAGCACCTGATGCAGCGCGTGGACGTGAAGCAGCTTGAAGCATTGTTCGAGCCCCCAGCCCAGACGGTACAAGCGCCAGCAGCTACCGAAACCGTAGCACCCGGCGGCGAGGAACTGGCCCCCACCATCACCATCGACGACTTCGCCAAGATCGACCTGCGCATCGCGCAGATCGTCAACTGCGAGGCCGTGGAAGGTTCCACCAAACTGCTGCGCCTCACACTCGACGTGGGCGAGGGCCGCACGCGCAACGTCTTCAGCGGCATCGCCAGCAGCTACCAGCCCGCCGACCTGGTGGGCAAGCTGACCGTAGTGGTGGCCAACCTGGCCCCGCGCAAGATGAAGTTCGGCGTCTCCGAGGGCATGGTGCTGGCGGGCAGCCATGCGGACGAGAAGACGAACCCCGGCATCTATGTGCTGAACCCGTGGCCCGGCGCCCAGCCTGGCATGCGCGTGCGCTGACTTCAGCGAGCCGAACACACACGGCTTGCCACTGGCTGACAACCCGGCCTAGCCGGGCTACGGACTTACGGCAATTGCAGCGCCGCACGCGCGGCCTACACTGGGGTGCCGAATGAACCATCCAGCCCCCCAGCGCACGATCCGCACGCACGACCACTGCCCCTGCAGCCCGCCAGCACCGTTGCACTGATCGCCTCGATCCCTGGTTGCACCGGTCTGGAGTTGTCTGCATGTCTGTCTCGTTCGCCTTCCGCCCACGCATTCTGGATGCCCTCAAGGGCTACACACGTGCCCGCTGGTTTGCCGACATGGGCGCGGGCATCACCGTGGGCATCGTGGCGTTGCCGCTGGCCATGGCCTTTGCCATCGCCAGCGGGCTCAAGCCCGAAGCGGGGTTGTGGACGGCCATCATCGGGGGCTTTCTCGTCTCGCTGTTGGGCGGCACCAACGTGCAGATCGGCGGACCCGCAGGTGCCTTCATCGTCATCGTCTATGGCATCGTCGAGCGCAACGGTGTGGCGGGGCTCCTGATCTCCACCACCTGCGCGGGCCTGTTGCTGTTTGCGCTGGGCTTGCTGCGGCTGGGCAACCTGGTGCGCTTTGTGCCGGTGAGCATCGTCATTGGTTTCACCAACGGCATTGCGGTGCTGATTGCGCTGTCACAGGTGAAGGACGCGCTCGGTCTGTCCATCACCAAGATGCCCGGTGACTTTGTCGCGCAGGTACAGGTGCTGGCGCAGCACATCGGCAGCATCAATCCCTACGCCCTCGGGTTGGCGGGCGCCTGCCTGGGCGGGCTGTTTCTCTGGCCCGTGCTGTTTGTGCGGCACAACACGCTGCTGCTGCGCCTGGCCGATGGCAAGACCGTGCGCTCGTTTGCACGCATTCCCGCTCCGGTGGTCGCGCTGGTCTCGCTTACCGCACTAGCGAGTTTCACGAACATGCCAGTGGAAACCATTGGCACACGCTTTGGCGGCATTCCACAAAGCCTGCCCAGCATCGAGCTGCCGACCTTGTCATGGGACACCGTGCGCCAGCTCGTGATTCCCACGCTGACCATTGCGCTGCTGGGCGCCATCGAGTCGCTCCTGTGCGCGCGCGTGGCCGACCAGCTCGCCACGGGCGAACACCACCGCAAGCACGACCCCAACCAGGAACTGATGGCGCAGGGCGTCGCCAATTTTGTGGTGCCGTTTTTTGGCGGTATGCCGGTCACGGGCACCATTGCGCGCACGGTGACCAACCTGCGCTCCGGTGCCACCTCGCCCATCGCGGGCATCGTGCACGCCGCCACGCTGGGCGCCATCGTGTTGCTGGCTGCACCGCTGGCGCTGCACATTCCGCTGGCGGTGCTGGCGGGCATCCTGCTGTATGTGGCCTGGAACATGGGCGAGTGGCACGAGTTCGTGCGCCTGCGGCATTTCAGCAACCACTACCGGCTGCTGATGCTGGGCACCTTCTTCCTGACCGTGGTGTTCGACCTGACGGTGGCGGTAGAGGTCGGCCTGGTATTGGCCTGCGTGCTGTTCGTGCGGCGCATGAGCGCGCTGTTCCGCGCCGACCCCTTGCCGCTGGATGCAGAAGCACCCAGCACACGCCTGGGCTGGAGCCTGCACGGCGCACTGTTCTTTGGCGCGGCCGCCAAGATCGACCCTCTGGTGCAGGCCATCGAAGCGGCGCCACACGGTGTGCAGGTGACGCTGGACATGCGCCACCTGTTTGCGCTGGACACCACCGGCCTCGACGGCCTGGAGCAAATCCTCAAGGCGGTGGCCCAGCGTGGCGGCCACCTGACGGTACACGACCCACAGGAGCAGGCACGCTCGCTGATGGAGCGCTCGGGCTTCATCGCCAAGCTGGCCGGGCAGGGCCCGCCCACAGCGCCCGGCTCAGGACAGGAGCCGCTGTCGGGTACTGCCTGAGGCCGCAGCAGCCACGTAGGCGGCGGGCGCGGCCACAGGCTGCGCTGCGGCGGCATCTGCATCCACCTGAAACACAGCCACCGCCTGCACCAGCTCCTGGGCCTGGGTGCTCAAACCGGTGGCAGCAGCAGCAATCTGCTCCACCAGCGCGGCGTTCTGTTGCGTCACATGGTCCATCTGGGCAATGGCCTCGCCAATCTGGGCCACGCCCGAGCGCTGCTCTGCGCTGGCGCTGCTGATCTCGCCCACCAGGGCCGTGACCCGGCGAATGGACTGCACCACTTCCTGCATGGTGGCGCCTGCCTTGTCCACCAGCTCCGAGCCCTGCGCCACGCGCTCCACGCTGGCAGAGATCAGGCCCTTGATCTCGCGCGCGGCCTCTGCGCTGCGCCCGGCCAGGGCGCGCACTTCGCTGGCCACCACGGCAAAGCCCCGGCCCTGCTCGCCTGCGCGGGCGGCTTCCACAGCGGCATTCAGGGCCAGGATGTTGGTCTGGAAAGCAATGCCGTCGATCACGCCGATGATGTCGGCGATCTTCTGGCTGGAGGTGTTGATGTCGCGCATGGTATCCACCACCTGCCCGACCACGGCACCGCCACGCTCGGCCACAGCGCTGGCGTCGCGCGCCAGGGTGTTGGCCTGCTGGGCGTTGTCGGCGTTGTGCACCACCGCCTCGCGCAGCTCCTGCATGGAGGCCGAGGTTTGTTGCAGCGCACCGGCCTGGGCCTCGGTGCGGTTGGACAGGTCCATGTTGCCTTGCGCGATCTCGGTGCTGCCGCCCAGCACGTTCTGCGCCCCGTGGCGCACATGCGTGACCACACGCGCCAGCCCGCCCTGCATGTCCTTCAGCGCCAACAGCAGCTGCGCCACCTCGTTGCGCCCCTGCGCATCGATGGGCTCCTGCAGCTTGCCCGCGGCCACCGAACGGGCCACGCGCACTGCCTGGCGCAAAGGTCCGGTGATGGAGCGAATGATCCACCAGGCCAACAAGCCCCCCAGCACCATGACCACCAGCGTGGTGGCCAGCAACATGCCGCGCACGCTGTTGGCAGCGCGCTCGGTGGCGCCCGTGGCCTGGCCCAGTTGCTGTTGCTGCTGCAGCAGCAGGGCGTCCATGGCGCTGAAATAGGCCTGCTGGGCGGGGTGCATCTTGCCCACCAGCAGATCCTTGGCGTCAAACACCTGGCCTGAGCCCGCCAGCTCCTGGGTTTCGTTCTGCAGCGGCTCGTAGGCCCTGCGCGCGGCCTGCACCTGCTGCAGCGCGGCCTGCGCAGCGCTGTCGTCCGCCAGGAGCTTTTCCAGCTCGCCAAAGCGCTGGTCGATGCGCTTTTGCACGCGCCCTATGCTCTGGGCCTCGGCCAGGATGGCGGCGGTGTCGCTCATCAGAATCATGTTGCGCACGCTGCTGGAGATGGTCTGCACGTCTTCCTTGATGGCGCTGCCCACCACCATGCGCGGAATGCGCGCGTTGGCCACGTCACCAAACAACCCGGTCATGGGGGAGACCTGCACCCAGACCACCGCCACCATGGCCAGGATCATCAGGCCCAAGACCCCAAAACCCAGCTCCAGCCGGGTGGAAATCCGCAAATCATCGATGCGCATGGTGTCGTCCTCCTGGCGGTAGGCACCGCCCCATGTTGGCAAGGCCGCCGGGGCCGCCCATCACGGCGGCCCGGGGCTCCCTGCAGGTTCTCTCAGAACCGGTGTTCAGCGGCGAAAGCGCCCGCCGGTGCCGACGATGGAAAGATCGGCAAAGTCCAGGCCCGTGTGGTCGCTGGGGCTGTAGTCCAGCACCAGCCCCCCCAAGTCGAGGCGGCCCAGGTTGTCCAGCGCCTGGAGCAGGCTGGCGCGGTTGGGCTTGGCGCCTGCGCGGCGCAGGCCCTCGACCAGCACCTTGGCCGAGGCAAAGCCTTCCAGCATGGCGGGGCTCAGGTCGTCCACGCCCTGGGCCTTGGCCAGTTGGGTGGCCTCTTTGACCAAGCCAAAGTTCAAGCTGGCGGGCATGACCTGGCTGACGATAACGCCTTGCGCCTGGTCGCCCAGCAGCTTGATGAACCCGCCCGAAGCGTTGTTGGACAGCGTGAGGTACTGGCTGCCCACTCGGGCGGCCTTGAGGCTGCGGATGCCTTCCACCACCGCCGTGCCCGAGCCGATGATGAGCACGGCCTGTGGAGCCGCTGCCTGCAATGCGGGCAGCAGCGGGGCAAAGTCAGGCTTGGTGCGGTCGAACTTGGCCACGGCCACGGGCTCCAGCCCGGCCGCCTTGAGGCCGTTGCGCGCGCCCTGCAGACCGTCGGCACCAAAGCTGTCGTCCACGTGCACCACCGCCACTTTGCGCACGCCAATGGAGGCAAGGTGCGCCATGGCGCGCTCGGCCTCACGCTGGTAGGTGGCGCGCACATTGAAGATGTAGGGCTTGACTGGCTGGTGCAGCACCATGGCCCCGGTGGACGGACCAATGAGCGCCACGCGGTGCTGCTCCAGCACCGCATTGATGGCCTCGGTGTGCGGTGTGCCCCGGCTCATGAACAAGGCCAGCACGGCACGCTCCTCGATCAGGGTGCGGGCATTGGCCTCCGCCTTCTTGACGTCGAAGGCATCGTCCAGAGTGACGATCTCGATTTTTTCACCGCCCACGCCGCCCTTGGCGTTGACATGGTCCAGGTAGAGCTGCGCGCCCTGCATGGATTCCTTGACCGTGGCCGCCACCGCTCCGGTGACGCCCACGGTCTGCCCGATGCGCAATTGCGCGAAGGCGGCGCTGGCGGTCAAGGCCAGCGCACACGCCAGCACCAAGGCTTTGAGGTGTGGCGCGGCCATGGCTACATCATCCCCAGCATGCGCGGGAACCACAGGCTCAGGCCCGGCCAGTAGGTGACCACCGCCAGGAAGCCCAGCATGGCCAGCAACCAGGGCCACACGGCCACCGTCAGCTCGGTGATGCCCATCTTCGTAATGCCCGAGGCCACGTACAGGTTCAGACCCACCGGCGGGTGGCACATGCCCACCTCCATGTTCACCACCATGATGATGCCGAAGTGCACCGGGTCAATGCCCAGCTTCATCGCGACCGGGAACAGGATGGGCGCGAAGATCAGCACGATGGAGGACGGCTCCATGAAGTTGCCCGCCAGCAGCAGGATCACGTTCACGGCCAGCAGGAAGGTGATGACACCCAGACCATTGCCCAGCATCCAGTCGGCCAGGGCCTGCGGGATGTTCTCGTTGGTCATGATGAAGCTGAACAGCACCGCGTTGGTGATGATGTACAGCAGCATGGCGCTCATGTTGGCCGAGTTGAGCAGCACCTTGGGCACGTCCTTGAGACCCATGTCCTTGTAGATGAACACGGCCACAAAGAAGGCGTACACCGCGCTCATGGCCGCCGCTTCGGTGGGCGTGAAGACACCAGCGTAGATGCCGCCCATCACGATCACGATCAACAGCAAGCCCCAGGCCGATGCGCGGAAGGCCTTCCAGCGCTCGCCCCAGCTGGCCTTGGGCAAGCGCGGGTAATTGAACTTGCGCGCCCGCCAGTAGGTCACCCCACCGAGCACACCCGCCAGCGCCAGACCCGGTACCACGCCGGCCATGAACAAGGCGCCCACCGAGGTGTTGGTGGCCACCGAGTACATCACCATCACGATGGATGGCGGAATCAGGATGCCCAAGGCGCCCGAGGTAGTGATGACCCCCGCACCGAACTTGTTGGGAAACCCTGCCTTGACCATGGCCGGCAGCAGGATGGAGCCAATGGCCACCACCGTGGCCGGGCTGGAGCCCGACACCGCCGCAAACAAGGCGCAGGCCAGCACGCCACCCAGACCCAGGCCACCGTACCAGTGGCCCACCATGGCGGTAGCAAAGTTGATCATGCGCCGCGCCACGCCGCCGTGGGTCAGGAAGTTGCCTGCCAGGATGAAGAACGGGATCGCCATGATCTCGAACTTTTCGATGCCAGTGAACAGCTTCAGTGCCACCGACTCCAGCGGCACCTGCGTAAAACCGAACAGGAAGGTCAGTACCGTCAGGCCCAACGAAATCGAGATGGGCATGCCGGTGAGCATGAGCACCAGCAGGATGAGGAAGATGATGGTGGCGTTCATTTCAGGCCCCCTTCCTTGTGGGCAGTGTCTGCGGGGTGCAGGTTGTCTTTCATGGCGTAGGGGTTGATGTCCTGCGCGGCGGGCTCCTCGTCCAGGCCGTCCACATGGCCATGGTCGTGGTGCGGCAGTTCACCCGTGCGGATAAAGCCCACCAGCACCTGCAGAAAACGGAAACACATCAGGCTGGTGCCCAGCGGAATGGCGCTGTAGACGATCCAGGTGGGCCATTCCAGGTCAGGCGTGGTGGGGCCTTCGATCAGGTCGTCGATGGGCATGCCAAACAGCTTGTACAGGCCGTAGTGGGCACCGTTCTCCCACACGAAGTGCGAGCCCAGGTAGGCCACGATGGCGGTGAACACGGCCCCCGCCGCCAGGCCAAAGATGATGAACTTGCCACGGTTGGCGTCGCTCAGGCGGTTGATGAGTACATCGACACCCACGTGGATGCCGGTGCGCACCCCGTAGGCGGCGCCAAACTTCGCCATCCACACGAACATGATGATGGTCAGCTCCTGCGCCCAGGTCATGTTGATGGACAACAACCAGTCCTGCACGCCCGGAATGGCAAAGCCAGCCCCGTAGCGGTGCAGCACCGCGAGAAAAACGATGAGCGTGGCTCCGCCCATCAGGAAGGTGATGAACCACTCTTCCAGGTGATCAAGAAATTTCATGGGAATTCTCCAGGGGAGATCGTTGTGTGGATCGCTGCTGCGCGCCCACGGGCATCGCGGTCAATCCGGCGCACTTGCCATGAGGTGCGCCCTGCGGCAGCGGTGTGACTGCACACCGCTGCCAGGGTTTTCACAGAATCAGAGCTTGGCCGGGTCGAAGCCGGTGGCCTTGTACACCTCTTGGATGGTTTCCTTGCCGACGCGGCTGGACATCTTTTCGTGCACGGGCACCAGGGCCTTCTTCAGCGCCGTGCGCTCTTCCTTGGTGGGGGTGTAGATGGCGGTCTTGCCGCTCTTCTTCACGCCTTCGAGAGCCTGGTCGTTGTCGTCCTGGGCAATCTGGTTGGCATAGAAGGTGGCCTGCTTCATGGCCTGGTTCAGTTGGTCACGCACATCGGCAGGCAGGCCGTCCCAGAACTTCTTGTTCACGATCACGGCGTAGCCCAGGTAGCCGTGGTTGGTCAGGCTCAGGTGCTTTTGCACCTCGTGCATCTTCTGGGTGTAGAAGTTGGAAGGCGGGTTCTCGGTGCCATCGACCACGCCCGTCTGCAGCGCCTGGTAGGTTTCGCCAAAGGCCATGACCTGAGGAATGCCGCCCAGGGCGCGGATCTGCTCCTCGATCACCTTGGACGACTGGATGCGGTACTTCATGCCCTTGTAGTCGGCCACGCTCTTGAGCGGCTTGTTGGCCGAGAAGACCTTGAAGCCGTTGTCCCAGTAGGCCAGACCGGTGATGCCGCGGGCCTCCAGCTTCTTGAACAGCTTTTCGCCCACGGGGCCGTTGGTGACCTTGTGCAGGGCATCGCGGTCGTCAAAGATGAAGGGCAGGTCGAACACCTCGAACTCCTTCACGCCCAGCGGACCAAACTTGGCCAGCGAGGGGGCCAGCATCTGCACCGAGCCCATTTGCAGGGCTTCCATTTCTTCCTTGTCCTTGTACAGCGCGCTGTTGGCGTACACCTCGACCTTGACCTTGCCACCCGTCAGCTCTGCAGCCTTCTTGGCAAAGAACTCTGAAGCCTTGCCCTTGGGTGTGTCCTGGGCAACCACATGGCTGAATTTGATGACGATCTGCTGGGCCTGGGCCATCGTGGCACCAAACGCCACCAGCGCGCACACGAGTACCTTTTTCACCGGAAATTGCATGACTGACTCCTTGGATGGAAACGGATGACAACGGAGCGCACTGTAGGCCGCATGTCACGGCTTTGTAACTGTGGCGTTCCACAGCTAGGGTTAACCCGCGCTTTTGCTGACCAGCAGGGCGTGCACCCTGTCGATCCACTGGCGTCCGATGCGCCCTTGCAGACCCAGTGACACCTCCTGCGTCGCCTGGCGCAGGCGCTGGCGCTGGTCTTCGTCGGGCACATGGATGCGTGTGCCCCCGCTCAGGCGCAGATGCGCCAGGGCCTCGTCGTTCTCGTACTGGGCAATGGTGTTGCCCCAGTCCAGCGCCTCGGCCATGGCCTGCCGGACCAGTGCACGGTCGGCCTGGGGCAGGTGGTTCCAGAAGCGCTGGTTCACCACCACGCAGTAGCCCAGGTAGCCATGGCGGGTCAGGCTCAGGTCGGTCTGCACCTCGTGCATGCGCTGCGTCCAGAGGTTGGACACCGGGTTCTCCGTCCCGTCCACCACGCCCGTGGCCAGGGCACGCCGGGTTTCCCCAAAACCCAACACCACCGGCTTGGCGCCCAGGGCGCGCATCTGGTGGGCAATCACGCGCGAGCTCTGGATGCGCATGCGCAGACCGACAAAGTCCTGCGGCGCCAGCAACGGGCGGTTGGCGCTCATGTGCTTGAAGCCGTTGTCCAGGTAACCCAGCCCCACCATGCGCTGGCGCTCCAGCGCGGCGAGCAGCTCCCTGCCAATCGCGCTTTGCATCACGCGGTGCACCTGCTCCTTGGAGTCGAACAGGAACGGCAGATCAAACAGCTCGAACTCCGGGAAGCCCACGCGCCCGAACTTGGACAGCGAAGGCGCCAGCATGTCCACCGCACCCAGTTGCAGCGCCTGGATCTCGTCGGCATCGCCAAACAGCACCGAGTTGGGGTAGATGACCACCTGGATACGCCCCTGGCTGAGCGACTGCACGCGCTCGCGGAAGCGCTCCAACGCCAGGCCCTTGGGCGTTTGCCGCGCCACCACGTGGGACAGGCGGATGGTCACCACCCCTTGCGCAGCCCCCAGCGCAGGGACACCCGCCAAGGCCAGTGCCTGCAGACAACGGCGGCGAGGAATGGCGGCGGCGCGCATGGCCGGTATTATCGCCAGCAGCCTGCACCACGCCATGCCCAGCCTTCCGTCCCAATCCTCCGACGACTTTGCCCTGCTGCACGCCAGCAGACGCGCCCTGAGCGACCGGGGTCGCTGGACCGTGCTGTGGATGATGGGCCTGGTGGTGCTGGTCGTCTCGGCCGTGATGGCGCTGGTGTGGTACCTCAACAGCTTCGAAACCGAGGAAGAAGAGCGCCGCCGGGGCGCCGACGCCCAGTGGCTGGAGCAAAGCGTGCAGTTCCACTTTCGCCGCCTGGAAGACGACCTCGCCGCACTGGCGCGGCAGTCCGCGCTCGATGGCCCGCAGGCCTTGCGCGCTGCGGGCCAGGGTGAAGGCGACAGCGCGCCCGCAGGCATGCTGTGGCGCACACCCGGTGTGGTGCTGGCCCATGCCTGGCTGGCCACGCAGGGCGCCAGCGCAGGCGACGTGCGCGCCTGGCAGAACGACCAGGCCGAGCACGACGACAACTTCCAGGCACTGAAGACGCTGCAGGACATCGTCAGTGGGCTGCGCCGCTCCAGCTACGCCGGGCCCATGCGCCGCTTCGATGGCCGCACCACCGACCGCGTCTGGCTCGCGGTGCCCTACTTCGACGGCAGCCGACTGATGGGCATCTATGTGGCCGCGCTGTCCACCCAGGCGGCGGTGGACGCCTTGCTGCCGCCGTGGTTCCTGCAAAGCCAGACCGTGCGCCTGGTCGTGGACGCCGTGGACACGCCCCCCACCGACCAGGCGCAAGGCCCCTACCGCACGGTGATGAACCTGCCCGGCACCGACCTGATGCTGGAAGTGGTGCCCCAGGGGCCGCAGACCTCGCCCGTGCCGCGCATCTTCTTTGTCGTGGCGCTGCTGTTTCTGCTGGGCATGCTGGCCAGCCTGGCCGCGCTGCGGCGCGACTTCATCAAGCGCCAGCAGGTGCAGCAGCGCCTGCAGGCCGAGGTGGCACTGCGCTCGGCCATGGAGCGCTCGGTCACCATCGGCATGCGCGCCTGGGACATGACGGGCAAGATCCTCTACGTAAACCAGGCCTTCTGCTCCATGGTGGGCTACAGCGCACAAGAGCTGCGCGGCGCCCGCGCCCCCTTGCCCTACTGGCCCGCCGACCAGGCCGACGAGCTGGCACTGCTGCACCGCGCGGTCATCAGCCAGGGCACGCAGGCCCAGGGCATCGAGGTGCAGTTCCAGCACCGCAGCGGCCACCGCGTGGACGTGCTGATCCACGAAGCCCCACTGACTGCCGCCGACGGCAGCCAGTTGGGCTGGATGAGCTCGGTGCTCGACATCAGCGAGCGCAAGCGCGCCCAGCAACTGGCCGCACTGCAGCAGGAAAAGCTCGAAGCCTCGGGCCGCCTGGTGGCTGTGGGCGAGGTGGCATCCACCCTGGCGCACGAACTCAACCAGCCGCTGGGCGCGCTGGCCAGTTTTGCCAACGGCCTGCTCAACCGGCTGCGCGACGGCAACATTACGCCCGAGGAACTGCACACCGTGGTGCAGCGCATGGCCCAGCTCGCCGAACGTGCCGGGGGCGTGATCCAGCGCGTCAACGCCTTTGCGCGCCGGCGCGAACTGAACCTGGACAGCGTGGACCTCACGGCCCTGGTGCGCCGCGCCGTGTCTTCCGTGCAGGAGGCGCACGCCACCCCCGTGGTGCTGGAACTGCCCACGCAACCCGTATGGGTGCAGGGCGACGCCCTGCTGCTGGAACACCTGGTGCACAACCTGTGCGGCAATGCGCTCGACTGGGCGCAGCGCGGCACCGCACGCCCCCAGGTCCAGGTGCGGCTGCGCCCCAATGCCAACGTGCTGGTCACCCTGGCGGTGGCCGACAGCGGCCCTGGCGTGCCCGAGGCCGAACGCGCGCGCATCTTCGACGCCTTCTTCAGCACCAAGGACGGCGGCATGGGCATGGGGCTGGCGATTTGCCGCTCCATCACCGAAGCGCACCACGGGCGCATCTTCGTCGGCCAGGATGAAAGCCTGGGTGGCGCGCTGTTCACCGTTCAGTTACCCTTGGCCACCGCCCCCGCAACCGCCCCCAGCCCCACGCCATGACCAACGAACTGCGCGCCGTGGACATCCATATCGTGGACGACGACGCCGACGTGCGCGACGGCCTGGCCTGGCTGTTCGACTCGCGCGGCTACCAGTCACGCACCTGGGACAGCGGCGCCGCGCTGCTGGAAGCAGCCCGCCAGCGCCAGGGCGACTGGGGCCTGGCGGTGGTGCTGCTGGACGTGCGCATGCAGCCGCTGTCGGGCCCGGTCACCTTCGAGCAGCTCAAGGCCCTGGGCTGCCCCTGGCCGGTGCTGTTTCTCACCGGCCATGGCGACGTGGGCACGGCCGTGGGCGCCGTCAAGAACGGCGCCTGGGACTTTCTGGAAAAGCCCTTCCAGGACAACATGCTGGTGGACCGCGTCGAACAGGCCATGCAGGCCGCCTGCGCGCAGACCGATGCGGAGCGCGAGGCCCAGCGCCTGCGCCAGGCCCTGGCCAGCCTGAGCCCGCGCGAGCGCGAAGTGCTCGACCAGCTGATCCTGGGCCACTACAACAAGAACATCGCCGACCACCTGGGCATCACCCAGCGCACGGTGGAATTCCACCGCGCCAACATCTTCGAAAAAATGGGCGTCGAATCGGCCATCGAACTGGCGCACAAGCTCGGTCGGCTGGAACCCATGCCCGGCGGCGAATCCAAGTAAAAACGGGCTCTAGCGCCCGTATTTATTGCGCGAACAGCTATTGTTTTGATAGCACACATCAGGCCTGGGCCTGGCTGCGCCACGCCTGCGGTGTGCCGCCCGTCCAGCGCCGGAACGCCCGCCAGAAGGTGCTGGGCTCGGCAAAACCCAAGGATTGGCCAATGTCGCCCAGCGCCCTGTCGGTGTGCGCCACCGCATGCAGGGCGGCGTCGCGCCGGGCCTCGTCCAGCAGGGCCGAAAAGCTCAGGCCCTGCGCCTGCATGCGCCGCGCCAGCGTGCGCTCGCTCAGACCCAGGGCCTGCGCCGCCTGTACCCGCGTGGGCAGGCCCAAGGGCAGCCGACGCACGATCCAGGCCCGCAACTGGGGCGCCAAGGGCTCGGCGCTGGACAGGGCCTGCAAGCGCGCCTGGGCGTATTGGTGGTGCATCTGCGCCAGTTGTGCATCGGCCTGCGGCAAGGGGGCGTCTAGCACCGCGTTGTCCAGCAGCACGCCGCTGAAGGCCTGCTCGAACTCCACCGGGCAGGCGAACACCTCGCGGTACACCACCAGCGGCCCGATCTGTGCCTGACTGAACTGCACACGCTGGGGGACCACCGGCTGCGCCGTGACCCAGCGCGCAAACGCCACCACCGCCGCCAGCACCGCCTCGATCTGGTGCGGGCTGAAGGCCAGCGCCCCCTGGCGCGGGTGGTACACCACCCAGCTGGCGGACTCGCCCGCAATCATCTGAAAGCGGCCGCCGTCCGAAATCAGGCGCTGGTACTGCTGCACCAGGGCAATGGCCGCGCGCAGGCTGGGGGCCGACTGCAGCAGAAAGCTCACCACATTGAAGCTCGCCGGGCCCACCACCGCCCCGGCGCGCAAGCCAAAGCTGGCGTCCTGCGTGCACTGCGCGGCCGCGCGCCACAGCCGCGTGATGTGGTCAATGGGCCAGCGCTCGGCCTGCAGCTCCTCGGGCGCAATGCCCGCCACCGCCAGCACCTGGGCGCGCTCCACCCCCTGGCGCTGCGCCGCTGCGAGCACCGTGTTGACCCAGCTCATCGAGACTGTGGCCTGCAAAGTCAATACAACTGTCCTCCAAAGTCAATCTAGCCGCATCATAAGCCGCTATCTTTTGGGCACAACAGCAAAGCAGAACAGGGCGAAGCACAGCGCCCGCACCGGAGACACGCCCGCATGGCACACACCCATTCTTCCGACATCCTGGTCATCGGCGGCGGCCTGGCCGGCATCGTCACCGCCCTGGAGGCGCTGCGCCAAGGCCAGCGCGTGACGCTGGTGGACCGCGACACGCCCGAGCGCCTGGGCGGGCTGGCCCTGTGGGCCTTTGGCGGCATGGCCCTGGTGGGCACGCCGCTGCAGGCCCGCATGAAGATTCCCGACACGCCCGAACGCGCCCTGGCCGACTGGCTGCGCTTTGGGGAGATCGCCCCCGACGACACCTACCCCCAGCAGTGGGCGCGCTACTACGTGGAGCACTCGCGCAGCCAGGTGTACGACTGGCTCATTGGCGAAGGCGTGAAGTTCATGCCCGCCGTGAACTGGGTGGAGCGCGGCATGCACGGCGACGGCAACAGCGTGCCGCGCTACCACATCGTGTGGGGCACCTCGCGCGAACTCACGCGGCGCATGGTCGCGCAGATGCGCGCTGCCGACAGCGGTGGCCGCCTGACGGTGCTGCACGGCCACCGCGTATCCCAGCTCGACCATGCGGGCGGGCGCATTGCGGGCGCCGTGGCGGTGAGCGAGGCCACGGGCACCGAAGTGCGCCTGCAAGCCCCGGTGGTGGTGCTGGCCATGGGCGGCATCAATGGCAGCCACGCCGAGACCCGGCGCAACTGGCCCCGGCACCGCCCCCTGCCCACCACCATGCTCAACGGCGCCCACCCCTTTGCCGACGGTGCGCTGCACCACGCCGCTGCAGACACCTTGGGCGCACAGATCACACACGCGGGCGAGATGTGGAACTACGCGGCAGGCTTTCCGCACCCGTTTCCGCACTTCGAGGGGCACGGCCTCTCGACCATTCCCTGCAAATCGGCGCTGTGGCTCAACCACCGGGGCGAGCGCATCGGCCCCGAGCCGCTGGTCACCGGCTTTGACACGCACTGGCTGTGCCAGCGCGTGGCCGCGCAAGAGAAACCCTGGACCTGGCATTTGCTGAACTGGCGCATCGCCGCCAAGGAATTCGCCATTTCGGGCGCCGAGCACAACCAGCGCATCCGAGACATGCAGTTCCCGCTGTTCCTCAAGGAGACGCTGCTGGGCAACCACCGGCTGGTCAAGCAAATGGCCGCCGAGAGCCGCCACTTCCTGGTGGACGACACGCTGGCCGGCCTGGCCGCCAAGATGAACGCGCTGACCGCCTCGCACGACGTGAATCCGCAAGTGCTGCAGGCCACGGCCGACGCCTTTGACGCCAACTTTGCGGCAGGCGCCAAGCTGCACAACGACGACCAGATCCGCCGCATCCTGCACGCACGCCAGTGGGGGCCGGACAAGCTGCGCACCTGCCAGCCCGCGCCACTGCAGATGCAGGGCGCCGGGCCGTTCATCGCCATCCAGATGCAGCTCATCACGCGCAAGAGCCTGGGCGGGCTGCGCACCGACCTGCACAG
>Ga0116193_1000888_pt1 | contig 26606 bp, 23 predicted proteins | sample AD_UKC115_MetaG_FD_89892 | JGI IMG/M metagenome (GOLD analysis project Ga0116193, IMG submission 89892) | Active sludge microbial communities of municipal wastewater-treating anaerobic digesters from Hong Kong - AD_UKC115_MetaG | ecosystem: Engineered > Bioreactor > Anaerobic > Digestate... | reverse complement strand
CGCTCCACCTCGATGGTGAAGTCCACGTGGCCGGGGGTGTCGATGATGTTGAAGCGGTGCTCGGGGTAGGACATGTCCATGCCCTTCCAGAAGCAGGTCACGGCCGCCGAGGTGATCGTGATGCCGCGCTCTTGCTCTTGTTCCATCCAGTCCGTGGTCGCGGCGCCATCGTGCACCTCGCCCAGCTTGTGGGTCACGCCGGTGTAGAAAAGAATACGCTCGGTCGTGGTGGTCTTGCCGGCGTCAATGTGGGCCGAGATACCGATATTGCGGTAGCGCTCGATGGGGGTCTTGCGAGCCATGGTGGATCCTTGATGGGTCGTGTCGTGTTATTCGGGGGCGGCCTTGCGTCAGCTTCTGGCTGGCACCCGGCCATTTCGGGACCGCCTCAATCGCGACAAGGCTGCAGGCAAGAGAGCCGGCAGCCTTGCGCAGACAGGAAGAGGCAGGTCAGCCGGTTTAGAAGCGGAAGTGGCTGAATGCCTTGTTGGCTTCGGCCATGCGGTGCACTTCGTCACGCTTCTTCATGGCGCCGCCACGGCCTTCGGTGGCCTCGAGGATTTCGTTGGCCAGGCGCTGGGCCATGGACTTCTCGCTGCGCTTGCGAGCCGCTTCCTTGATCCAGCGCATCGACAGGGCCAGACGACGCACAGGGCGCACTTCCACGGGCACCTGGTAGTTGGCGCCACCCACACGGCGGGACTTGACTTCCACCATGGGCTTGACGTTGTTGATGGCAACGGTGAACGCTTCCAGAGCGTCCTTGTCCGGATGCTTCTTCTGGATCAGTTCCAGAGCGCCGTAAATGATGCGCTCTGCCACTGCCTTTTTGCCGCCTTCCATGATCACGTTCATGAATTTGGACAGCTCTACATTGCCGAACTTGGGATCCGGCAGGATTTCACGTTTGGGGACTTCGCGACGACGTGGCATTTTTTACCTCTATCTTGCTTCAGTTGGCACCGTTTCCGGTACCGCGAGAGCCATTCAGGACTCCCACTTACTCGACCCGCGCAGAACACCTGCGTTTGGGGTCACTACGCTGGACTCCGCGCCACGCGGGGAACAGCACCGAATGATTCAGACGGACAAGTCCAGGGCTTATTTGGCCTTGGGCTTCTTCGCACCGTACTTGGAGCGCGCCTGCTTGCGATCCTTCACGCCCTGCAGGTCCAGAGAACCGCGGACGATGTGGTAACGCACACCGGGCAAGTCCTTGACACGACCGCCGCGGACCAGCACCACGCTGTGCTCCTGCAGGTTGTGGCCTTCGCCGCCGATGTAGGAAATGACTTCGAAGCCGTTGGTCAGGCGCACCTTGGCGACCTTACGCAGAGCGGAGTTAGGCTTCTTGGGCGTCGTGGTGTACACACGGGTGCACACACCGCGGCGCTGGGGGCAGTTTTGCATCGCCGGGCTCTTGGATTTGGTCTTTTCGACCTCGCGCCCGTGACGCACGAGTTGATTGATGGTTGGCATGAACTGTTCGTCCCTTACGTGAAAAACGAAAACGTGAATCCCTTCGGAATTTCCGAAAAGCCCTCGAATGTAGCAGATTGATGCCGCCGACGCAAGGGAGGCCGCGGCCCAAGCCGGCCGTCGGCTCGGCTTGAAGCAGGCACGTCGGTTATTTGATCCAGAGTCGGATGGCGTCCCAGGTGCGCCCAAAAATCCCCGCCTGCGCCACACCTTCGAGCGCCACCAGGGGGACTTCACGCAGCGTCTGGTCGCCCAGCACCACCTTCAGGCTTCCGATTTCCTGGCCCTGGGCCAGTGGGGCCACCAGGGGGTCGGGGCGCAACACCTGGGTGCTGATCTTGCCACCACTGCCCGCAGGCACGGCGACGACGATGGGCTCGGCCCGGCCGAGCTTGACGCTGGACTCCGCGCCTTTCCAGACATGCGGCGTCTGCACGGCCTGGCCCGCATCGAACAGTTTGACCGCATCAAAGGCGGTGTAACCCCAGTTGAGCAGCTTCTGGCTTTCGTTGGCGCGTGCATTTTCGCTGGCCGCACCCAGCACGATGGACAACAAACGGCGCTGCCCCAGGCCCGGGAATTCGCGCTTGGCCGTTGCCACCAGGCAGTAGCCTGCGGCGTTGGTGTGGCCGGTCTTGAGCCCATCCACCGACGGGTCGCGGTACAGCAGCAGGTTGCGGTTGTTGCTGTTGGAGGCAGGCGTGCCTTCGTAACGGTACTGCTTGGTGGAGTAATAGTGCATATAGCCAGGGAACTCCTGCATCAGCCGCGTGGCCAGGATGGACAGGTCACGTGCCGTGGTGGTGTGGCCCGCCTCGGTCAGGCCCTCAGGATTCTTGAACCCGGTGTTGGTCATGCCCAGCGCACGCGCCTGGTCGTTCATGAGCTTGACGAAGTTCTCGACCGTGCCACCCACGCCTTCGGCCAGGGCCACGGTGGCGTCGTTGCCCGACTGCACGATCATGCCCTTGAGCAGGTCGTCCACCGGCACCTGCATCTTGGGGTCGATGAACATGCGCGAGCCGGGCATCTTCCAGGCGCGAGTGCTCACGGGCAGCTTTTGGTCCAGCGCGATTTTCTTGGCGCGCAGTGCGTCAAAGACCAGGTAGGCCGTCATCAGCTTGGTGAGCGAGGCGGGCTCTACCGGCGCGTCCATATCGCGCGAGGCCAGCACCTGACCGGCCGTCACGTCCACCAGGAGGTACGCGCGCGCCGCAATTTCAGGCGGCTGAGGCGCCTGCGCCATCGCGCCCCAGGCCAGGGCAGACAGGCCTGCGGCCAGGGCCCAGGATCGGAAGGTGGAAATAAGTCGATTCATGCCAAGGATTCCAGGAAAGGCCCCGCTGCGGGGGCCGTGCGGTTCAGACCGCCGATTGCAGGTGGCGCACCACCAGGTTCTTGAGAAGGGGCAATTGCCCGTGAAAGAAATGCCCGCCACCAGGGATCACGGTGACCGGCAGGGTCTGGGGCCGAGCCCAGTCCAGCACATCGGCCAGAGGGACGGTGTCGTCCTGCTCGCCGTGCAGTACCAGCGTGCGCAGGTGCGCCTCGGGAGGAACGGGCGCGACCTGGAAGCGGCTGGCCGCCGTTCCCACCAGCACCGCATGGCGCACATCCCGCTGCGACCACAGGGCGGCCAGCGCATGGCTGGTCACGAAGGCGCCAAAGGAAAACCCCGCCAGCGCCAACGGCCCCTGGGGCGCCACCTGGCGCACCACGGCCAGCAGGTCCTCCCGTTCGCCCTGGCCCGCATCGTGCACGCCCGCGCTTGCGCCGACGCCCCGGAAGTTGAAACGCACCGCGCCCCAGCCGCACTGAACAAAGGCACGCGCCAGGGTCTGCACGACCTTGTTGTCCAGGGTGCCGCCAAACAGGGGGTGGGGATGCGCAATCACGGCGATGCCGCACGGCGTGCCCGCGGGCAGGTCGCGCCGCGCCTCGATGGCGCCGGCAGCGCCCTCCAGCAGCAGGGTTTCGGTCTGGGCATTCATATTTGCTATCAATTGTATAGCTGTTGGCGCTTATCCATAAAGCGCCAGCAGCCAAAAATGCTTGAAACCGATGGAGTCGCGTTCAGCGCCCAAGTTCCGGCGGCGTGCGCAGGCGCTCCACTACCTGGCCATTCTTCAGGTGCGATTCGACGATTTCGTCGATGTCGGCCGCATCCACATAGCTGTACCACACGCCCTCCGGGTACACCACGGCCACCGGGCCTGCGGCGCAGCGATCCAGGCAGCCGGCCTTGTTCACGCGCACCTTGCCAGGCCCGGCCAGGCCAGCGGCCTTGACCAGCGCCTTGCAGCGCTCGAAGGCCTCCTGGGCGCCGTGCTGGGCGCAGCAGGCCTCGCCATTGGCGCGTTCGTTGAGGCAGAAGAAGATGTGGCGCTCGAAATAGCCGGGCGCGGACGGGGTGTTGTCGCTCATGCCCTCTATTCTAGGAAGCACCGCCGCGCCGCGAGGCGCGCAACAGCACATAGACCAGCGTGACATAGGGCCAGAGCCAGCCCAGCCACTGACCCAGACCGTAGAACCGGATGAACCGCCCCTGCTCCCACACCTGCAGGGTCTGCGCGAAATACGCGCTGGCGGGCGCATCGTTGAGCAAAGCCAATTGCACGGGCAAGGCCACGAGCAACAGCATGGCGCAGGCCCGCGGCGGCAGAAACAAAGCGGACAACGCCAAGCCGGCCCCCAACACCACCCCCACTGCCACGGGGAGACTGAGCCAATCCCACGCATGCGCAGGGCCGAAACTCAAGGCCACCGACAACGCAGAGACGCCCAACCCCACCGGAACAGCGGAAAGCGCCAGCACCGCACGCCGCCAGCCCGGTGCCGTGGCACTGCAGGCCAGCAGGCACGGAACCCACAGGCCCAGCGCCACACACCACAGCTCCGCCCAGGGCGACAGGGGCAGCAGCGGTTCCTCACGCAGGGGCAGCCACTCCAGGAAGGGCGTCCCCTCCAACGCCTGGGCCAGCGCACCCTGCAGGCGCTCGACCACCTGACCCAGACCGAAGGGCTCGGCCGCCGGAAACAGCAACGCCCAGGGCCACAGGGCCAGCAACACCAGCGCCCCCCGCGCATCGGGCAGGAACCAGCGCGTGCGAAACCGGCTCCAGCGCGCGATGGCGCCCAGGCGCTCCAGCAGCAGCGCCAGCAATGCACCCGCCAGCGTTCCGCCGGTGTTGAGCAACCAGTCGAGGTTGGACGGCACGCGCTGGGGCAGGTAGATCTGCAAGAACTCCAGCACCAGCGACAGCAGTGCGCCCGCCAGCAGCGCCAAAGGCACCGCCCAGCGCCCCCGCCCCGTGCGCAGCAAGGCCAGGGCCAGCAGAAAACCCAGGGGGGCATACCCCACCACGTTGGTGCCGACGTCGAACCCCGTCCAATACGGCGGGGGCAGCGGCGCCAAAAGGAAGACCGCAGGCTCGATCCCTTGTGCGCGCCAGCCGTTGAACGGAAACAGGCTGGCGAAGAAGATCAGCGCCGCATACACCAGCGCCAGGGGCCAGGCCGAGGTCTTGTGCATGGGCACCCGCCGCTCCTCTAAGAACGTGTTCATGGTCTTTTCATGGTGCCCGTTGCCCCACAAAAGGGGCAGATGCCAGGCGCAAAGCGCAGCCGGGCTGGTGGCCCGGCGAGCATTTGCAACGCCGCAGATGCCCCTTTTGTGGGGCAACCCTTCGGGCAAGGCAGCAAAAAGCCGCACTCAGCGTTGCGCGCCTTGTCCAGGCCACCAGCATGGACTGCGGCACGCGCCTCGATTGCGGCTTTTTGCTGCCTTGCGGGCACCATGAAAAGACCATGAACACGTTCTAAAACGGCTTGACCACCACCAGCACGACCACGGCCACCAGCATCAGCACCGGCGCCTCGTTGAACCAGCGGTACCAGCGGTGGCTGCGCTGGTTGGCGTCGCGCTCGAACTGGCGCAACAGCACGGCGCAGTAGCCGTGGTAGGCCAGCACCAGCAACACCACCAACAGCTTGGCGTGCATCCAGCCCTGACCCGGCCCCCAGCCGATGCCATAACCCGCCCAGAGCCACAGGCCCAGCCCTACGGCAGGCACCGCCAGCATGTGGGTAAAGCGCAGCAACTTGCGCGCCATGAGCAGCAGGCGCTCACGCTCGGCCACCGAACCTGGCGTCACCATGGCCAGGTTCACAAAGATGCGTGGAAGGTAGAACAGGCCCGCAAACCAACTGGCCACGAACACGATGTGGAAGGATTTGACCCAGAGCATCGCGCGAGTGTAAGCGCGCTGGGCCCACCGAAAAAAAGGCCCGACAGGGTGGCTGCCGGGCCAGTAAAGCCCAGGGCCGAAAAAGCCACCAGGCCCCGCTCAGGGAGGAAAAAGCGGGGGGCAGCAGCGCTGCCCGATGTAAATCTAGCACCACGGACAGCGCGGTTCAACCCATGACGGGGGAATGCAATCCCATGCGGTGTGCAATCAGGCACAATTTTCCCCATGCATCTCTCCAGCCCCACCCCCTTTCCCGCCAGCCGCCCGCGCCGCCTGCGCCGCGACACCTTCACCCGCAACCTCGTGCGCGAGCATGCCGTCACGGTCAACGACCTGATCTACCCGGTGTTCGTACTCGACGGCGCCAACCGCCGCGAGGCCGTGGGCTCCATGCCTGGCGTGGAACGCCTGAGCCTGGACCTGCTGCTGCCCGTGGCCGAAGACTGCGTGAAGCTCGGCATCCCGGTGATGGCGCTGTTCCCGGTGATCGACGCCAGCCTCAAGACGCCCGACGGCAAGGAAGCACTCAACCCCGAAGGCCTGGTGCCGCGCGTGGTGCGCGCCCTGAAGCAGGAGTTCCCCGACCTGGGCGTGATGACCGACGTGGCCCTCGACCCCTTCACCAGCCACGGCCAGGACGGCCTGCTGGACGACACCGGCTACATCCTCAACGACGCCACGGTGGAAGTGCTGGTCGGCCAGGCGTTGACCCAGGCCGAAGCCGGTGTGGACATCGTCGCCCCCAGCGACATGATGGATGGCCGCATCGGCGCCATCCGCGATGCGCTGGAGGCCCATGGCCATGTGCACACGCGCATCATGGCCTACAGCGCCAAGTACGCCAGCGCCTTTTACGGCCCGTTCCGCGACGCCGTGGGCTCGGCCGCCAACCTGGGCAAGAGCAACAAGAAGGTCTATCAGATGGACCCCGGCAACAGCGACGAAGCGCTGCGCGAGGTGGCGATGGACATCGCCGAGGGCGCCGACATGGTCATGGTCAAGCCCGGCATGCCCTACCTCGACATCGTGCGCCGCGTGAAGGACGAGTTCCGCGTGCCCACCTTCGCCTACCAGGTGTCGGGCGAATACGCCATGCTCAAGGCCGCCGCGCAGAACGGCTGGCTCGACCACGACGCGGTGATGATGGAAAGCCTGCTCGCCTTCAAGCGCGCCGGTGCCGACGGCGTGCTCACCTACTTTGCCCGCGAAGCCGCTCTACTGCTGCAAAAACAATAGCTATTGGCGCTTTATTCATGAGCGCCAAGGCCATTTTGAGCCAAATTCCCTGGGCGCCATGACCCACCCCGCAACCGCTCGCCCCTCGCTCGCTGCATTGGCAGCGACCGCACTGCTGTACATGGCGGTGGTGCAGGCGATGGACACACCGCTCCACGGGCAGAGCGACACCCATTTGCTGCACCCAGGGCCGGGCCTGGCCCTGGCGCTCTGGATCTGGGGCGGCGCCCGGCTGGCACCGGGACTGTGGGCCGGCGCCCTGCTGGGGGCGGCACTGGCAGGACAGTCGCCCTGGGCGGCGCTGGCCGAAGCCATGGGCAGCCTGGCCACGGCCGGCGTGGCAAGCCACTACCTGCAACGCCGCAGCAGCTTTGACCGCGACCACCCCAATTTCCACATGGTGCGCCACGTGCTGCTGGGCGCCTGCGGCCTGGGGGCCGGGGTGGGTGCGCTCGTCGCCAGCGGCATGCTGCTCTTGACAGGCGAGGTGTCCCTGCAACACGGCTTGCTGCATGCCATGGAGTGGTGGATGGGCGCATCCCTGGGCACGCTGCTGATCAGCCCCGTGGTACTGGGCTACCGACGTGCCCTGAAGTCACCCCAACCACTGCGGCGAGTCAAGGAAGGCCTTGCCGCCTGGCTGGGGGCAGGAATTGCTGGGGTACTGATCTTCGGCAACCCCCAGAACGAACGCATTGCCGCCATCGCCAACGCCTACTGGATGTTCCTGCTGGTCAGTTGGGCTGGCGTACGGCTGGGCCTGCTGCCCACCATGGGGCTGGTGAGCCTGGTCGGATTGCAGGCACTGTGGGGCACCTACCAGGGCACGGGCTTTTTTGCCTCCGATCTGGCCACCACCCATGGCTTTGGCTACTGGTCGTACATGATGATTCTCGGCACGGCAGGCCTGTCGCTGGGCGCCTACATGGCCGAGCGCGCATTGCAAACCACGGGCCTGCGCATTGCCGCCACCGCCTTTGAATGCCAGGAGGGCATGCTCATCACCAACCGCGATGGGCTGATCCTGCAAGCCAACCAGGCCCTCTTGCACCTGACCGGCTACGAGCTGTCTGAGGTGCTGGGCCGTACACCCCATTTTTTGTGCGCCGCAGGGCATGAAGCCAAACCCGCCGATCTGGCCGCAGCCTTCACCCCCCGGCGCAATGTGCAACGGCGCACGCGCATTGCGCGCAAGTCCGGCGAGAGCTTTCCGGCCTGGGTCACCGTGACCCCGGTAGCCGACCCGAACGGCCACGTGAGCCACTTTGTCATCAGCATGAGCGACATCACGGACCTGCAAGAGCTGGAACAACGCCGACGGGAACAAGAGCGCGCCCAGCGCGACACCCTGGTGCGCGAAGTGCACCACCGCATCAAGAACAACCTGCAGGGCATCATCGGCATGCTGCGTGCGCTGGACCACCAACACCCGGCACTACACGGCCCCATCAACCAAATGGTCGATCAAATCCACAGCATTGCCGCCATTCACGGATTGCAGGCAAGCCGCACCTCCGAAGAGGTGCGACTGTGCGAACTCACACGCACTGTGGCCGAAGGCGTTGCGCGCAACTGGAACACGCCCATCCACGTGGACATTCCATCGCCCTGGCGACCCTGCCGGTTATCCAACCAGGAGGCCGTTCCCGTGGCCCTGGTGCTCAACGAGCTGATCGTCAACGCCGTCAAACACGGCGGCCAGGCACACCAGGACGTGCGCATCCGCCTGCGCAAAGGGCAAGACGAGGAGCATGTGGAAATCACGCTCTCCAACCCCGGCCGCTGGCCCACGCCACACCCTCCGACGCCCGCCACCGGACGCGGGCTGGACTTGGTGCAGGCCCTGCTGCCGCGCTCGGGCGCCAGCATCTCCCGCAGCCAGGCCGCTGACCGCGCTGTGGTCCACCTTGTCCTGTCCCCTCCCGTGATCCATGCCGAAAGCACCCACCATGACCTCTGAATCCGCCGCGAACCCCGCCCACTTGCTGCTGGTGGACGACGACCGATTGATCCTGACAACGCTGTCCCGAGGCCTGCAAGACGTCGGCTACCGCGTCAGTTGCGCCGAATCCGCAGAAGAAGCCCAGGAAATGCTCACCAGCGGGCTGCGCCCCGACCTGGCCCTGCTCGACGTGCGCCTGCCCGGCGCCGACGGCCTGAGCCTGGCGCAGCGGCTGTGCGAACTGGACCACATCCCCTTCGTCATGCTCAGCGCCTACAGCGACGAGGCCACGGTGCAACGTGCGGCCAACCTGGGGGCGCTGGGCTATCTGGTCAAGCCGCTGGACACCGCCAGCATCCGCCCCACGCTGGAAGCGGCACTGCAGCGCGCACGCGAGCAGGCCCAATTGCGCCTGAACCGTGACCAGTTGCAAACCGCACTGCACAACGACCGCGACATCAACGTCGCCATCGGCATCACCATGGTTCAGTACCGCCTGACGCGCCAGGCAGCGTTCGACATGCTGCGCGCCGCCGCCCGCTCCCAACGCCGCAAACTGGCGGTGCTGGCCCAAGAGGTCATCCAGACCAGCGAAAGCGTGTTGCACGGTAGCAAAGATGAGGGCGTTTGATCCAGCGCAGTCGTTTGGGCGACTCGGGGGCTTGCGCGTTTGCACGGATTGCCGGTTAATACGCCCGGTGTAAGCATATGCACTCGCGGCGCTGCCCTGGCCCTTGCTGCGCCGCCGCCCTGAGGCCCCGAACATGCCTCGCAACCGCTGCCGTGGTCCGCGAACGGAAGCACCCAACCAGGTTGCGCTCGCATGTTCTGTCCCATCCAACGCCACAACCCAGCCCTCCCACGCGCACACAGCGTTGCCTGTGAATGCGCTGCGGCGTCGCCTCGCATGGAGTGGTCCTGCCGATGCTGACCCAGCGCAGTACCGCAGACGTCCCTGCCCAGGCAGGGGCGGCCTGGCTGGATGGGCTGTGGCACCGCAGCCTGGCACCCCAGATCCACCGTTGGCGCATAGGCACGCGCCTGGCCGCCAGGATGGCGCTGGCCGCTGCGGTTGCCGTTGCGCTGACCGCCTGGGGCGTGCGCGGCCTGGGCGAGTCGGCCGAAAGCCTGCACCGCGTGTACCAGGAGCGCATGAAACCGGTGCGCATGCTGTCGCAGATCGCCCAGCACATGCTGGCCAATCAGCACCAACTGCAGATGGCGCTGGCACGTTTGCCGCTTTCCGGCCACCCGTCCACAGGCCGCAGCGCCGCGCAACTGGATGCCGCCACCGCACACCATGCGGCCAGCGCCATTGAGCGCAATGTGCAAACCATCGACACGCTGTGGCACGCCTATGTGGAACGCATCGCACCGAACAGTGCCGAGCAAGGACTGGCCGAGCGCTTTGCCCGCAAGCGCGCCGACTACCTGCAACTCGCCATGGCGCCCGCACTGGCCGCGCTGCGCAACCTGGACGCCGCGCAAACCCTGGAACGCGCGGCCAGCGCACGCCAGTACTACGAGCGCGCCAATGAAGACATTCAAGCGCTGATCGACCTGCAGTTTGACAGTGCCCTGGCCGCCTACGAGACCGGCATGCTGCGCTACCAGAACACGCGCACCCTGGCCCTGATCGCGCTGCCCACGGCCATGCTCGCACTGGGCTTGCTGGGGCTGTGGCAGATACGCTCCATCACACATCCGCTCAGAGCCGTGATTGCCGTGTTCCACCGCATGGCCCAGGGCAGGCTCGATTCGGCCATTGTCGTTCCGGGGCGCGACGAGGCCAGCACGCTGCTGAACGAACTTCAAACGCTTCAGTACCGCCTGGCCGACAACGAACGCGCCATCCACCGACTCGCCTACTACGACGTGCTGACCGACCTGCCCAACCGGCGGCTGCTGCGCGAGCGCATCGAAGACGCACTGCAGACACGCACCGCGCCTTTGGCACACCGGGCCTTGCTGCTGCTGGATCTGGATCACTTCAAGACCATCAACGACACGCTGGGGCACGAGGTGGGCGACGACTTCCTGCGCGAGACCACCCAGCGCCTCCAGGCGATCGTTCAACCGCCGCATTTCGTCGCGCGCATTGGGGGTGACGAGTTTGTGGTGTTGACCAGTGCGCTGGATACCGACTACCGCCACGCACTGGCCTGTGCCCATGCCCTGGCGCAGCAGATTCTTTCAGCCCTGGCGGCCCCGTGCCAGATGGCGGGACACACGCTCCACGGCAGCACGAGTATCGGTGTGTGCATGTTCCGCCCGGGCAACGCGACCATCAAGGAGCTGCTCAAGCGCGCCGATCTGGCCATGTACCAGGCCAAGAGTGAAGGGCGCAACCAGGCGTGCGCCTTTGACCCGGCCATGCAGGCCCGGCTGGAGGAGAGCACCGCGCTGACCGCCGCCCTGCACCAGGGGCTGCAGAACGATGAGTTTTCCCTGCACTTCCAGCCCCAGGTGGATGCCCAAGGTCACCCGCTGGGCGCCGAGGTGCTGCTGCGCTGGAAGCACCCACAGCAAGGGCTGATACCGCCCTCACGCTTTATTCCCCTGGCGGAATCAAGCGGCTTGATCGTCCCCATCGGCCACTGGGTGTTGCGACAGGCCTGCATGCAACTCAAGGTCTGGGAAGCTGAGCGTCACACGGAGCGACTGGAGCTGGCAGTGAACGTGAGTGCGCGCCAATTCCGCCAGCCCGATTTCGCCATGCAGGTAGTGCAGGCCCTCCAGGAGACCGGTGCCAATCCTTCACGCCTAGTACTGGAGCTGACGGAAAGCCTGGCGATGGAAGATCTGGACGACACCACCACCAAGATGGAGCTGCTGCGTTCCCATGGAATACGCTTTGCACTGGACGACTTCGGCACCGGTTTTTCTTCGCTGTCCGTGCTGCGGCAGTTGCCGCTGCAGGTGCTCAAGATCGACGGCAGCTTTGTGCGCGACATCGCATCGCACGGTGGCAGTGCCCCCATCGTGAGCACCATCATGGGCCTGGCACGCGACCTGGGCCTGCAGGTGGTCGCCGAGGGCGTGGAGACCTTCGCCCAGCACCAGGCGCTTCGCACACAGCAATGCCCCTGCTTTCAGGGCTACCTGTTTTCCCGGCCCCTGCCCCTGGCCGAATTTGACAACTGGCTCCACGCCAGCATTTCCCTTGCCACGAGAGACCAACCATGAGCCGCTTCAAAATCTCCACCCGGGTCGGCGTTCTGGCCCTGTTGCTGTCTGTGCTGACGATTTTTGTCGGCGGTCTGGGGCTGTGGGGCATCGCCCAATCCAACCGGGCGCTGCAAACGCTGCATGCCGAGCGCATGGCCGCCACGGCCGAGATCGGCAAGATACAGGCCCTGCTCATCCAGCAACGTCTTTTGTTGGCGGTCTCTCTGGTCACCCCGGACGAAGCGACCATTCGCACCAATACGGCCATGGTCGAGACAAACATCGCCTCCATCACCTCGATATGGAAGTCCTATGAATCGCGCCCCCACGCCGAAGACGAAGCGCGCCTGGCCAAGGATTTCCTCACCCACCGCACGCGCTTTGTCCAGGAGGGCCTGCTGCCCACGGTGGCGGCACTGCGTGCGGGCGATGTGACCCTGGCACAGTCCCTGGTGGTGCAAAAGGTGCGGCCACTGTATGAGCCCGTAGGGGCAGGCATCGAAGCGCTGGTGCAATGGCAAGCCCAGGCGGGCCAGCAGGCCTATGCGAACGCCGTGGAACGCTACACGCTGGTGCGCAATCTGGCACTGGGCGCCATCGTCGGCGGCTTGCTGTTGGCGGCATGGTTTGCGCTGTCTCTGGTGCGAGGCATTTCGCAGTCCCTGGGCCAAGCCATCAGCGCAGCACAAACCGTGGCCCAGGGCGATCTCAGCCACCCGGTGGTCGTACAGGGACGCGACGAAACGGCCCAGGTGCTGCATGCCATGTCGCAGATGCAGCAACAACTGTCCGACACGGTACGCACCATCCACCAGGGTTGCGAGAGCGTGGCCAGCGCTGCAGACCAGATCTCCAGCGGCAGCCACGACCTGGCCAGCCGCACCGAACAGCAGGCCAGTGCCCTGGAGCAGACTGCCGCCGCCATGGAGCAGCTCAACGCCACGGTGCAGCAAAACACCGCCCACGCCCAGGAGGCGCGCAAGCTCGCCCTGGATGCCAGCGGTGTGGCCGAGCGTGGTGGCGAGATGATGGGCCGGGTGGTGGCCACCATGCAGGAAATCCATGCCTCGTCTGGACGCATCGGGGACATCATTGGCGTCATCAACGGCATTGCCTTTCAGACCAACATCCTGGCGCTGAATGCCGCCGTGGAAGCCGCCCGCGCAGGCGAACAGGGCCGGGGCTTTGCCGTGGTGGCCAGCGAGGTGCGCGCCCTGGCCAAACGCTCTGCCGACGCCGCGCACGAGATCAAGCAACTCATCGGCGCCAGTGTGGAACGCGTGGCCCAGGGCACCGAGCTGGTGAACCAGGCCGGAACCACCATGGAGCAGGCAGTGCAGGCCATCGGGCGTGTGACCGCACTGGTCAGCGACATCAGCGCAGCCGCGGCAGAGCAAAGCACCGGCATGGGCCAGATCGGCGAAGCGGTGCAGCACCTGGATCAAACCACGCAGCAGAATGCGGCCCTGGTCGAAGAACTGACCGCCGCGGCGCGCAGCCTGCAAGACCAGACTGCCGCCCAGGTCCAGGCGTTGACCGTCTTCAGGCTGGCCGGGGCCGCGCACACTGAGCCGCAGCGCCTGAGTCCTGAACCTGCTGCGCCGCAGCCCCTGCCCGCGCTGCGCGCCCCCTCGCATCGGCCCGCGCTGGCGGCCTGATCGCTACCCAAGCGGGCCGCACAAGGGCTACGCAGGCAGGCGCTGCAAGGGGACGTGCAGCCCCTGCGCAGGCAGGCGGTTGCCCGCCTGCTGCACTGCCTCTGGGACGGGAGCGCTGTGCTGCTCTTGCCCCAGACGGAATACCTCCACGGACTGCACCAGCTCCAGCGCCCGGCCCTTGAGGCTGGTGGCGGCAGCGGCCATCTCCTCGACCAGCGCCGCATTCTGCTGCGTGACCTGGTCCATTTGCACCACGGCCTCCCCCACCTGGCTGACGCCCTGGCTCTGCTCGGTGCTGGCTGCGCTGATCTCCCCCATGAGGTCGGTCACCCGGCGCACGGCCGCTACCACCTCCTGCATGGTGGCGCCGGCCTGGTCCACCAGCGCGGTGCCCGCTTCCACGCGCTCCACGCTGGTGCCAATGAGCTGCTTGATCTCCTTGGCCGCGGTGGCCGAGCGCCCCGCCAGGGCACGCACCTCGCTGGCCACCACGGCAAAGCCCCGGCCCTGTTCGCCTGCGCGGGCGGCCTCCACGGCGGCGTTCAGCGCCAGGATGTTGGTCTGGAAGGCAATGCCGTCGATCACCTGGATGATGTCGGCAATGCGCTGCGAGCTTTCGTTGATACCTTTCATCGTGTGCACCACCTGCCCCACGACAGAGCCCCCGCGCTCGGCCACGGTGGTGGCAGACAGGGCCAGCTGGTTGGCCTGGCGCGCGTTGTCCGCGTTCTGGCGCACCGTGGAGTTGAGCTGCTCCATGGATGCCGCCGTCTGCTGCAGCGCGCTGGCCTGCTGCTCGGTGCGTGCGCTCAGGTCGTTGTTGGCCTGGGCAATCTGGCTGCTGGCCGAAGCCACGCCCTCCGAGCCCGAGCGCACCTGCGAGACCACCGCACGCAAGCCCTGGAGCATTTGCTGCAAGGCATGCAGCAACTGTGCGGTTTCGTTGCGTCCCTGGGCCTGCATCTGCACCCCCAGATCGCCCGCCGCCACCAGCCCCAGCACGACACTGAGCCATACCGCATTCTGGATGGCGAGCACATCTGCCTGCGCTTTCTTGACCGCTTCATCCAACAGGTCCGACTGGAACGCAATGAGGGCGTCCACCGCGCCAAAGTAGGTATCCAGCACGGGCCGCACCTCGGTCAACAGATAGGCACGAGCGCCTGCCACGTTGCCTTCGCTCACAAGTGCCATGTAACGGTTCTGCGCTTCGATGTAACGCGCCCGCTGTGCCTCGATGGCGCCGAGCAGCTCCTCGCCGCGCGCGGTGCTGATGTCGGCTTTCAGGCGCGCCAGCAGCTCCCCGATCTTCTGCCGGGCCGCCAGCACGGCGCCCTGCTGGCGCTTTTGTTCCGCAGCGTCGTCCACCAGCGCGATGTTGCGCATGCCGATGGCAATCTGGTTGAGCTGACCCTTGACCTCGTTGAGCATGGCCACGCGCGGAATGCGCTGGTCGGTCACGGTGCGAAAGTCATCCTGGATGGCACTGCTGCGCCACAGTGCCACGGCCCCCAGGGCCATGATCAGGAAACCCATGATGGCAAAACCCAGAATCAGCCTTGCCGAAATCTTCATGTCGCTCAGGTTCACGAAACACCTCCTCGCGGGTACAGGGCGTTGAGTTGCAGGAGGTCGTGGTGCCGCCGTTTTATTTCAAAGACAAGTTATTTGTGTGAAGCTCCCGCAACGCCTCCCGCAGGCCACCTGCCCGTGCCGGTTTGCCGCTAGCATCGAACCCCACGCACCCGAAAGCACCCACCGATGGATCTCAAACCTCTGATCACACTGCTGGCCATCGTCAACCCGCTGGCGATCGTGCCGTTCTTCATCCACTACACGCAGGGGTTCTCACAGGAGCAGCGCCTGCGCACCATCCGCACCGCCTCGTTCAGCGCGTTCTGCGTGATCGCCGCCTGCGCGTTGTTGGGCCTGCAGATCCTGGACTTCTTCAGCATCTCTCTGCAGAGCTTTCAGGTGGGCGGCGGCATGCTGCTGCTCATCAGCGCCATGAACATGCTCAACGCCCAGCCCGCCGAGGCCAAGGCCAACACGCACGACCTGGAGGAAGGCGTCGAGAAGGCCGCCGCGGGCTCCAGCATTGCCGTGGTGCCGCTGACCATCCCGCTGCTCACCGGCCCGGCCACCATGTCCACCGTGGTGATCTACGCCGACCGCGCACAGACCTTTTGGCAGCACGCCGCACTGGTGGGCTACGGCGTGGTGATTGCCGCTGCCACAGCGGTGTGCTTCTCGCTGGCCGAACCGATTGCGCGCGTGCTGGGCAAGACCGGCATCAACGTCATGACACGGCTCATGGGCCTGATCCTCGCAGCCCTGGCCGTGGAAGTGATGGCCGAGGGCCTGGTCAAGCTGTTCCCGGTGTTGAAGTGAAACACCCCCCTGAAATGAAACACCCCTCTGAGTCGCCTTCGGCGCCTTCCCCCCTCTCTCGAATCGCTGCGCGATTCGGGAGGGGGGACGCTCCCGGCGCGGCGGGGCGGCCCTTGCGCGGGAGCGCTGGCCTGGGGCGCGCCCATTTCATTCGCTGTGGGTGGTGAAAAGACCATGAAGAACTGACATGGCACACCGCCTGCTGCTGCTCGAAGACGACCCCGCCATCGCCCGCACCGTGGCCTACTGCCTGGAGCGCGAGGGCCTGCAGGTGTTGCACAGCCTGCTGCTGCAGGACGCGCGGCGCCAGCTGCAATTGCAGGCCTTTGATCTGCTGGTGCTCGACGTCGGCCTGCCCGACGGCAGCGGCCTGGACCTGCTGCGCGAACTGCGCCACGCGCCGGCGGGCCTGCGCACGGCCACCGCCACGCCCGTGCTCATGCTCAGCGCCCAGGGCGAGGAAATCGACCGCGTGCTGGGCCTGGAACTGGGCGCCGACGACTACCTGCCCAAACCCTTCAGCCCACGCGAACTGGCCGCCCGCGCCAAGGCCTTGCTGCGCCGCAGCCAGTTGCCGCGCACCACCCACAGCGCCCCCACGGGCCAGGGACTGGAGCACGACGAGGCCGGCCAACGCATCCTGCTGCACGGTCAGGCGCTGGCACTGACGCGGCGCGAATACCTGCTGCTGGCGCAGCTGCTGGCTGGCGCCGGGCGCATCCACACCCGCGAATCCCTGCTCGCCGCCGCCTGGGGCGACGACAGCGACAGCCAGGACCGCACCGTGGACACCCACATCAAGACCCTGCGCGCCAAGCTGCGCGAACTCGACCCCACGCGCGACTACATCCGCACGCACCGGGGTATGGGGTACTGCCTGGATGTTTGAAGCCAAATTGGCCTCCAGCGCTTATTTGGCGGGCGCAAGCAGCTATTCTTTTTGAACCATGCGCCTCGGTATCCGCCTGCTTTTCGCGTTCTTTCTCATCAACGGCATTGCGGCCTTTTTTGTGCTGCGGGTGTTCACCGCCGAGATCAAGCCCAGCGTGCGCGAGGTGATGGAGGACATGATGGTGGACACCGCCTACCTGCTGGCCGAACTGGCCAGCGAGGACCTGGCCGCCGGGCGTCTGCAGCAAGGGGGCGCACGCAGCGCCTTTGCGCGCCAGGTAGAGCGCTATGCCCAGCGCCCGGTGCAGGCGCCGATCTGGGGCTTCACCAAGCAGTCGCTGGACTACCGCGTCTATGTGACCGACGCCAAGGGCAAGGTGGTGTTCGATTCGCGGCACGAGGCCGAAGGGCAGGACTTTTCGCAGTGGCGTGACGTGGCGCGCACGCTGCGCGGCGAGTACGGCGCCCGCATGACACGCGAGGTGCCGCAGGACGACGGTAGCGGCGTGATGCATGTGGCCGCACCCGTGGTGGCGCAGGGCCGCACCATTGGCGTGCTGACCGTGGCCAAGCCCGTGCGCGCGGTGCAGCGCTTCATCGACCGCGCCGAGCACAAGGTGCTGATGGGCGGCGTGCTGCTGTTGCTGCTGTCGGCCGCCGTGGGCGTGGGCGTGACGCTGTGGATGGTGTGGAACGTGCGCCGCCTGCGCGACTACGCCCTGAGCGTGCAGGGCCCTGCCCTGGGCGAAGCGGCCAGCGCCACCCCACAGCCCCTGGCCGTGCCCGCCGTACCGGGCGAACTGGGCGACCTGGCCCGCGCCATGGACCGCATGCGCGAGCGGCTGGAGGGGCACGACTACGTGCAGGCCTATGTGCGCGCGCTCACGCACGAACTGAAAAGCCCGGTGGCTGCGATCCGCGGCGCGGGCGAGCTGCTGCAGGACGAGCTGCCCGCCGCCGACCGCAGCGTGTTTGCCACGCAAGTGGTGCAGCAGAGCGAACGCCTGCAGCGCCTGATCGACCGGCTGCTGGAGCTGAGCAAGCTCGACCAGCGCCACCACGCCGACAGCCCCGGCCCCGTGGCGCTGCGCGACTGTGCCCAGGCTGCCCTGGCGCACAGCCAGGCACGCGCGGCGCAGCGCGGCATGGCCCTGGTGCTGCAGGGCGAGGGCGACAGCGGTCCCTGGGAGGCCGAACTGGTGACCCTCGCGCTGACCAACCTGCTGGACAACGCCATGGACTTTGCCCCGCCCGGCAGCACCGTGCGCGTGGAACTGGACGGCGCCCGCGTGGCCGTGCAGGACGCAGGCCCCGGCGTGCCCGACTTTGCGCTGCCCCGGCTGGGTGAGCGCTTCTTCACCACCGCGCGGCCCGGCGGCGAGCGCAGCGGCTCGGGCCTGGGCCTCGCCATTGTGCGCCGCGTGATGGCGCTGCACGGCGGGCGCATGCACATTGCCAATACCCAGCCCGGACTGCGGGTGACATTGGAGTTCAACCGCTAGCAGGCGGCGCACTTCACACCCACCTCACAAACTTCATGCAGCCCACACGGTGCGGCGGGAGACTGCCCTGCACTTTTCACCGTGGAGGACATCTTGAAGAACATCTGGTTTGGCAAACTGGCCGCGCTGGCGGCCATCGTGCTGGTGCTCGTCATCGGCCTGGGCATGATCGAAGCCGTGGTGCGCGACCGGCAGCACTACCGCCACCTGACCGAGCAGAGCGTGGCCGACAGCCTGGCGGGCGCGCAGACGCTGATCGGCCCGGTGATCCACAGCGCCTGCGTGGAGAGCTGGGACGTGGAAACCGGCAAGGGCGACGAGCGGCGCATGGTGGAGCAGCGCCGCGAGTTCAGGCTCACGGCCATGCCCGAGACGCTGCGCCTGAACACCGACGCCGCCATGCAGGAGCGCGCCCGGGGCGTGCACAAGGTCAACGCCTTCAGCCTGCAGACGCGCATCCAGGCACAGTGGGGGCCGCTGACGGCACTGCAACCGCAGTCCAGCATCCAGGGCTCGCGCATGCAGTGCGGCGCGCCCATTCTGATGCTGGCCGTGGCCGATGCGCGCGGCATTCGCACCGCGCAGTTGGAGGTCAATGCCCAGGAGTTGGCGCTCAAACCAGGCACCTTCCACCCCACCTATGCACGCGGGCTGCACGCCAGCCTGCCCGAGTCGGTGCGTGGCGGGGCCGAGGGCCTGCAGGCCACACTGAACCTGGAACTGGTGGGCACGCAGCAGGTCTCCATCGTGCCGCTGGGCGGGCGCACCGAGGTACAGATGCAAAGCCCCTGGCCACACCCCTCGTTCTCTGGGCGCTTTCTGCCCACCGAGCGCACGGTGCGCGCCGACGGTTTTGAGGCGCAGTGGCGCCTGTCCTCTCTGGCCACCACGGCAGCGCAGGACATTGCCGAGTCCAAGCCCGTGTGTACCAGTACCCCAGGGGAAGACAACCTGGCCTACGCAGGCGCAGCGAACCAGCCACACGGCTGCGTGGACAGCTTCAGCGTCGCCTTCATCGACCCGGTGAACCCGTATTCGCTGTCAGACCGGGCGACCAAGTACGGCGTGCTGTTCATCGCGCTGACCTTTGTGGCCGTGGGCCTGTTCGAACTCATGGGAAATGGCCCCCACGCTGCGCCGCTGCGCGTGCACCCCGTGCAATACCTGCTGGTGGGCAGCGCGCTGTGCAGTTTCTTCCTGCTGCTGGTGAGTCTGTCGGAGCACCTGCCCTTTGGCGCGGCCTATGGCATTGCGGCCATGGCCTGCGTGCTGCTGCTGGGCTACTACGCCACGCACATGCTGGGGAGTGTGCGCCGGGGCCTGCCGTTCGGTGCGGGCATTGGGGTGCTGTACGGCATGCTGTACGTGCTGCTGCAACTGGAGCAAACCGCCCTGGCTGTGGGAGCGGTGGCCTTGTTTGCGGCGCTGGCCACGGTGATGGTGCTGACACGCCGCGTCAACTGGTACGGGCTGACGGCCACCCGGCCCACCGAACGCCCCACCGCCCGCACGGAGGCCGCATGAACACCCCCGCACCTGCCATGGCGGCGGCCTGGGCGCAGCACCTGACTGCGGCCCCCGCCGTGCCCGCCCACCTCAGCCACCATGAGGCGCGGCGCGTGCAGCGCTACCAGGAACGCATGCTCGCAGCCCTGCAAACGCGCGACCGTTGCGCGCTGCGCGCCACGCAGCAGGAGGTGCTGCGCAGCGCCTATGCAGCCAAGACGCCCCCGGCCTTGCGCCAGGCCTTGCGGCTGCTGGTGTGGCACATGGCGGCCTGCTTGCCGCTGCGCCAAGATTTATATGAAACAGGGTTCTAGCGCCCACCAGGCAAGCGCAAATAGCTATTATTTTGATAGCGTTTGCGCCGTTCCGTGGGCTGCATGGTCGTGACCGCCCTGCCCGGCCAGCGGCGCAATGAGGGCGGCGTCGATGGCGCCAAAGGGCAGCACGCTGCCGCCCCGGCGCTGGGCGAAGGCCTGGGCATCTTCGCGCGTGGCAAAGGCCGGCAGGTTGCCCGCGCGCATGGGGCCTTTGGCCGTGGAGCCGTGCACAAACCAGGCGCTGCCAGCGTCCACCCACTGGCGGCTGGGCACGTCGGTGACGTAGCGCGCAATGATCTGGGCGGCGCTGCGCCCTGGGCTGTAGCGCTCCACGTCCTGCAGGTACATGAAGAGCGAGAGCGGCGAGTCAAAAAACTGTGCGTCGCCGTTGTCGAAGATGACCTGTGCCGCCCAGTCGGGCGCGCGCGCGGGGAACATGCCGCAGACCGGGCAGCGCACATCGGCAGGCACCGGCCGCGCGGCGTGCATGGGCAGGCCCGAGGCGCGGTCATACGGCGTGGGCGGCGCGACGATGCAGACATCGGGCTCCAGCGCCGCTTCGGGATTGCCACCGCCCAGCCCCTGCCACACGCCCACCTGCCAACCGCCCCAGCCCAGCAGCAGCGCCAGCACAGCGACGCCCGCCACCACACGGAGCGTGCTGGCAGACAAGGCAGGGCTGGCGATGCGAGCGGGCATGGTGGGAATGGCGGGGAAGTCCTACATCCGGGTGTCGTGCAGCGCGCCGCCGCTCAGGTCCACCATGTCGGCCTTGATGTCGCCAAAGCGCAGCACCTTGCCGCCATGCTCGGCGGCGAACTTGGTGGCGTCGGCCTCTTGCGCAAAGCTGCCGATGGTCGGCCCCATGGAGCCGTGGCGCTTGCTGCCCAGCACGTAGAAGGCGGTCTTGGCGTCGATCCAGTGGCCTTGCGGCTGGTTCCAGTCGGCCTTGCCCATGTCCTGCACGTACACGGCCTGCACGGCACGCACCTGCTCGCCCGCCAGCAGGGTGCTGAACAGCTCCACCGTGTCGCAGAAGAAGCTGGGCTTGTCCTGGCCCGCGAAATGGATCTGCGCCTTGGGGCCGGGGTAGTCGGCCAGCAGCATGCCGTCGAGTTCGCAACTGGTGGAGCGGTCGATTTCGACCGGCGCCAGCGAGCGCTGCTGCGCGGCCTGCTCGCTGCAGCCGGACAGCAAGCCCAGCGGGGCGATGGCAGATGCAGCGGAAATGGCCGCCCAGCCCAGCAGGCGGCGGCGGCAGGAACAGTGGTATGTCATGGCTTGAACCTCCAATGCGCCAGAGCCAGTGGCACTGCAATCCAGACCAGCATGGCGCCGCCCATCTTCAGGGGGCTGCCCATGGCGGGGGGCACCACGGTGGCCAGTCCGTACAGCGTGCGCACGTCTTCCAGCGAAAACACATTCAGGATGCGGAACACATCCGCCGGGTTGAGCAGCAGCAGCAGCGCAAAGGATTCGCCGCCAAAGCGCCCGCCGCTGCCCACCAGCACGCCCAGCAGCAACAGGTCGAACACCAGCACAAAGAAGAACCAGGTGGCGATGGCCAGGCCCGAGGCACGGGTGCGGTCACGCGCCAGCACCGACAGCAGCACCGCCAGACTCAGAAAGGCCAGGCCCAGCAGCACCGAGCTGAGCATGAAGCCGAAGTAGTGGTACATCGAGGCCCAGCTCATCTGCCGGGACAGCAGCACCGCCACCATGCCGAAGCCCGCCAGGGTGGACAGCGCCAGCGCCGCCGCCAGGCCCAGGTACTTGCCCAGCAGCAGCTCCAGGCGGGTGATGGGCAGAGACAGCAGCAGGTCGAGCGAACCGCGCTCGCGCTCGCCCACGATGGCGTCAAAGCCCAGCAGCAGCGCGATCAGTGGAATCAGGTAAATGACCAGGCTGACCAGGCTGGCGATGGTGAATTCGATGGAGCGAAAGCCCACGGCCCCCTGCTGCGCGCCGCCAAAGTAGGCGATGACGAGCGAGAACACGGTGAACACCAGCGCCACCGCGAGCACCCAGCGGTTGCGCATGCGGTCGCGGAATTCCTTGGCGGCAATGGTGAAGATCTGCGTCAGTTCCATGGGCCGTCTTTCAGTCTGCAAAGCCGAAGAACACATCTTCGAGCGAGGGTTCGAGCATCTTCAGGTCCTGCACGCGCGCGCCCAGTGGCGCCAGGGCCGCCAGCACCGCCATCTTGTGCGTGCGCGGGCAGCGCAGGCGCAGGCCGGTGGGCAGCACTTCGGGCGTGATCCCCGTGGCCTGCGCCAGCAGGCGGCAGGCCTCGGTGGCGTCCTGTGGCGCCAGGTCGATGGTGAAGCACAGCGGCATCTGGGTCTGTTCGCGCAGCGCCTGCACGCTGCCCACGGCCTGAACCTTGCCCGCGGCCATGATGGCCAGGCGGTCCACACGCTCCTGCAGTTCGGCCAGGATGTGTGAGGTGATGATGACCGTCACGCCATCGGCCTGCAGGCCGCGCAGCGTGGCGTAGAAGTCGCGGATGGCCTGGGGATCCAGGCCGTTGGTGGGCTCGTCCAGGAACAACACGCGCGGCTGGCCCAGCAGGGCCTGGGCAAAACCCAGGCGCTGGCGCATGCCCTTGGAGTATTCACGCACGGGCCGCTGCCCTGCATGCTGCAGGCCCACGCGCTCAAGCACGGCCTGGCATTGCGTTTGGGGCGCATGTTTGAGGCGCGCGAAAAAGCGCAGCGTCTCCAGGCCGCTGAGGTTGTCGTACAGCACCACATTCTCGGGCAGGTAGCCCAGGTGGCGCCGGGCTGCGCGAAAGTCGCGCCCACCCACCTGGGCACCACCCACCACAATGCTGCCCTGCGTGGCGGGGACGAGGCCCAGCATCATCTTGAACAGCGTGCTCTTGCCTGCACCGTTGTGGCCGATGAGGCCAAAAATCTCGCCACGCGGGATGTCGAGGTCCACGCCATCGACGGCGTGCAGTGCGCCGTAATGTTTGCTCACGCCACGCAGTGCAACTGCGGCGTCCTGCGCTGCAGTGTCACTGGCTGGGGAAATGCTTGCCACGCCATTCGCTCCATTGTTGGTGGGTTGGTTGCATGCGGGGTTTGGGGTCCACGACCGAGGGCACACGCAGCACGGGAAACTGCTGGCCCACCAGGCGCAGCGCCTGCACCGCTGGGCTGGCCAGCAGCAGCTTCATGCTCGGGTGCTTCCAGGTGAGGCGGTCCACCATGTCGTTGGCCTCATAGGGCACATCGCCCCGGCTGTCGCCGTCACGGTCCCAGCCCAGGTAGTTGCTCCAGTGGTTGCCGCCTTTCACGCCCCAGCGCTCGTCCCGCGAGCCCACATAGCGCACCTGCTCGCGGTTACCGATGAAGTCATTACCCTCGACCTCATTGCGCGTGGAACCCGCCGACAGGTGCACGCCCACCACGTTGTCCACCACCAGGTTGCCGTTGAGCTTGATGTACTCCACGTCGTAGATGAAGAAGCCCCGGTTGTTGCCGGCCACGATGTTGTTCTCGATCACCGCATCCTGGAGGGTGCGCAGCATGATCCCGTGGTCGGAGTTGCCCCAGGCGCGGTTGTTGCGCACCACCTGCTCACGCACTTCCATGAGGGCCAGGCCACCGCGGTTGTAGAAAGTATCGTTGTCCTCCCACAGGTTGTAGTAGGAGTTCATGTAGTGCGTGCCATAGCGGCTGCGGTGCAGCTTGTTGCCCTTGAAGACGGCATGGTGCGACACGTCCACATACAAGGCATCGCGCACGAAGCTGATGTTGTTGCGGTAAATGCGCGCACCTTTGGTGTTGTAGAGCTGGATGCCGTTGCCGCGCTGGGACGATGCGTACTCCCGCTTGCCCGTGATGAGGTTCTCTTCGATCAGCACGTCATCGGCCTTTTCGATCCACAGGCCGAACAGGTTGTAGGTCAGATCGCAACGCCGCACCACCGCCCGGTGGGCGCCGGGGTAGAGATAGATGCCCGCATTCTGGTCTTTCAGGCTGTCGCCGGAATCGCGCACGATCAGGCCCTCAATCACCACGTCGGGTGCCGTGACCCGGATGGTGTCGCCCTGGTTGCCCCCGCTGAGGGTGGGCCGGTCAATGCCGCGCAGCGTGAGTGGCTTGTCGATCAGCAGGTTGACGTGGTACATGCCCCGCGCCACCTCGATCACGTCGCCCGGCGCGGCGGCCTTGACGGCAGCCGCCAGATCCTGGCCCGGTTGCACCGATACGGTGGCCGCCCAAGCGATGCCCGCACCCCACCAGCCCAGCAGCACGGCACAGGCCGTGCGCAGTAGGACACCTGTCATAGGATCAGCAGACCCAGCGTCTTGAGCGCCAGGAACAGTGCTGCACCGATCAGCAGATTCTTGAATCCGACGTAGCTCATCATGTCCATCACGCTGGCCGCACGGTAGTTGCCGCGCCACCAGACACCGTCCTTCACATAGCGGCGACCTGACAACCGGATCAGCACTTCATAGACGCTCCAGCCGAACCACCAGCCGATGATGGCGCCCGAGGACAAATGCCCCAGGGCCGCCATGACCCAGGCCACAGTGGCAGCCACCGCCAGCGAGAAGCCCGCCACCTGCAGCGCGCGCTGGCTGTGCCAGCCTTCCGTGCTCCAGGGCCAGAGGTGATCGCGTACCTCCAGCATGATCCACCTGAGGCGGGATTCACCCGCCTTGTGGAAGGGTGCCACAGGTTCGGTAGGCATGCGTGGGTCGGGGCCATTCGCGGCCTTGGCGCTGATCTGCGCCTCAAAGCTGGTGTCCGGATGGATCGGGATGAAATAGCCGTTGGCCCCGATGGGAGTGATCTCCAGACCGTCCTTTTCGCGGCGCTTGCGCTCCTTGGCCAGGGGCGGGCAACCCTTCACATCGGTGTACAGCACCATGCAGTCCAGGCAGTGCAGGCATTCGCGGTGGTCGATGCGGCCATCGGCATCGATGGCCTGCGCGCCGCAGCCCACGGCACAGGCCTTGCAGCTATTGCAGTCCTGCTTGCGCTTGAGGCCGAACCAGCGGAAGGTACTGGGCATGGCCAGCGACGCGCCCAGCGGGCAGATGTACTTGCAGTAGGGCCGCTCGATGAAGATCGACACACCCAGGATGGCCGCCACGAACAGGCCGTAGGGCCATGCGCGGTTCATCACACCGACCAGGAAGGTGGTCTTGAACGGCTCCACCTCGGCCAGCTTCTCGGCCATGCCCATGGAGAACATCGACACCGCGAGCAAGGCAAAGAAGACGGCGTACTTGAGCCATTTGAGACGGTCGTGCCACTTTTGCGGCAGCTTGGTCTGGAAGCGCCCCAGGCCCACCAGACGCGCGATCTTGTAAATGGATTCCTGCAGCGAACCAAACGGGCACATCCAGCCGCAGAACAGGCCGCGCCCAAACAGGAACACGGTGACAATGATGAAGATCCAGAACAGGAAAATGAACGGATCAGACAGGAAGAGCGACCAGGTCCACTGGAACAGGATCGAATGGAACCAGGTCAGCACCTGCGTGATGGAGGGCTGCGCCATCAGGCCAAAGCCCACCCAGGCCATGCTGATGGCCCAGAAGCTGTACTTGAAGCCGTTGACCGGCCACTTGTTCTTGTGGGTGGACAGTCGCGTGAGCTTCTCGCGGTAGGCATACACCACCGTGACTGCCACAAGGACCAGCGCGAACAGGGCAATCGAGACAGCCTGGGACTTCCACACGCGCACCCAAGGCGCATCCGGCTCGTCCACCTTGGGCCGTCCGCCCTCCAGCATGGCAGCGGGCAACCAGTACTTGGATTCAAAGACGGCAAAGCTGCGGTGCCCGGTGGCACGGTCCACGCGGTTGCCCAGGAAGGCCAGCTTCCAGGGGTAGGCCGCCGAGAACGACTGGGAGCGGATCACGAAGATGGCCGACTCGGTGTAGCGCGGCGCACCTGCGGCCTCCAGACCGTAGAGGTTGTAGGAATCCAGATCGCGGAAGGTGAACGAATCCGCGCCTTGCTTGACCTGCACGCGGTCGTAGATACCGCCGCGCACAAAGCCCGAGCCCTTGAAGGACTCGGCCCCTCCCGTGCGGACGATGAAGAACGCGCTTTCCTCCGGCTTGAGGCGCGAGCGCAGGTTGTCGAAGCCGTGGTTGCCCAGCAGGCTGCGACCCACATCGGGGTGGTTGAGATCGCCAAACCACAGTTCGATGAACGGTTCGGGGTTGCGCTCCAGCCCCACCTGTTCGGGCTTGACGAGCAATCGCTGCACCGCGCCCATTTCGACGAGCTGCGCCCAGT
>Ga0116193_1000886_pt1 | contig 26641 bp, 23 predicted proteins | sample AD_UKC115_MetaG_FD_89892 | JGI IMG/M metagenome (GOLD analysis project Ga0116193, IMG submission 89892) | Active sludge microbial communities of municipal wastewater-treating anaerobic digesters from Hong Kong - AD_UKC115_MetaG | ecosystem: Engineered > Bioreactor > Anaerobic > Digestate... | reverse complement strand
CCGGAAACACGTGCATACCCTTGAGCTGCATGCGTGGCGCCTTGTTCGTGACGAACCAGGATGTGCCGTATTTTATCTTTGTAATCGTAGAGTCTGTCATATACTGGGATGACTGATCCGCCCGGATAACCGAAGATGGTATCAACACCTTCGTTGAGCAATGATCGGAGCAGAGCATCTGAACCTGTTATCGTTTCCATATAAATAAATGTATAGCGTCGTTTTATTAATCTTCGATAATTCTCACACCACCTTTGTCTGCTGAGCTGACGGATTGCTGATAGGCTTTCAATGCTTTCGAGACGACTCGTTTGCGGAGCGGAGGTGTAAAGGCAGCTTTGCCACGTGCCAATTCTTCTTTACGGCGTTTCGCCAGCTCTTCGTCCGAGAGGCGCACATTCATTGTTCGGGCAGGAATGTCAAAGTCGATGATATCGTTTTCGCGTACCAGTGCGATGTTTCCTCCCGCAGCCGCTTCGGGTGAGATATGGCCGATAGAAAGTCCGGAAGTGCCGCCGCTGAAGCGTCCGTCAGTGATCAGTGCACAATCCTTGCCGAGATGACGGCTCTTGATATAAGAGGTTGGATAAAGCATCTCCTGCATGCCCGGTCCGCCTTTCGGACCTTCGTATGCGATAACTACCACATCTCCTTTGTTGACTTTTCCTCCGAGGATTCCGTCGCAGGCAGCTTCCTGTGAGTCGAATACACGGGCAGGTCCGCTGAACTTCCAGATGCTTTCGTCCACACCGGCCGTCTTGACCACACAGCCGTCTTGGGCGATATTTCCGAAGAGTACAGCCAATCCGCCGTCTTTCGTATAAGCATGTTCGATGTCTCGGATGCAGCCATTGGCGCGATCCGTGTCGAGTGAATCATAGGTGCAACTTTGACTGCCCATCTCCAGATGGAACTGTCCCGAAGGAGCGCTGCTATAAATCCGTTTGGCTTCCGGATCGATATCTTTGTTCAGAATGTAATATTTCTTGAGGTCGTCAGCCAACGTAGAACCGTTGACGCGATGAACGTTGGTCTTCAGTAGTCCGGCTTTGTCCAATTCATTGAGGATCCCAAGGATTCCTCCGGCACGGTTACATTCCTGGACACTATATTTCTGTGTATTCGGAGCCAGTTTGCAGAGGCAGGGAACGCGGCGCGACAGCATGTCGATGTCTGCCATCTTGAAGTCTGCTCCGGCTTCTTGAGCAATGGCGAGAAGATGAAGAACAGTGTTGGTGCTTCCGCCCATGGCGATATCGAGTGTCATGGCATTGAGGAAGGCGTCGCGTGTAGCGATGTTGCGAGGAAGAACGCTTTCGTCGCCCTCTTCGTAGTATTTCTTGGCATTGATGACGATCTGGCGGGCAGCATCTTTAAAGAGCTGGATACGGTTGACATGATCGGCAAGGATCGTTCCGTTGCCTGGAAGGGAAAGTCCGATGGCTTCGCTCAGCGAGTTCATCGAGTTGGCGGTGAACATTCCGGAGCAGCATCCGCAACCTGGGCAGGCGCGATTCTCGATCTCTTTCATCTCATCGTCGCTAACACTCGGATCGGCCCCTTTCACCATAGCTGTGATAAGATCGATGTTCTCATCTTTCCAACGGCCTGCTTCCATAGGACCGCCGCTGCAATAGACCATCGGGACATTGAGTCGCATAGCCGCCATCAGCATTCCCGGTACAATCTTGTCGCAGTTGGAGATGCAGATCATGGCATCCGCCTTGTGAGCGTTCATCATATATTCTACGGAATCAGCGATGATGTCGCGTGAAGGAAGCGAATAGAGCATTCCGTCGTGACCCATGGCAATACCGTCGTCGATAGCTATGGTGTTGAATTCAGCTGCATAGCAGCCCATCTTTTCTATTTCGGCTTTTACAATCTGACCAATCTCGTGCAGATGCGTATGTCCAGGGACGAATTGCGTGAAGGAGTTGACGATGGCAATGATCGGTTTGCCGAACTGTTCTCGTTTCATTCCGTTGGCAACCCAGAGCGCACGTGCTCCTGCCATTCTTCTGCCTTCCGTGCAGACTGCACTTCTTAACTGATGTTTCATCTTTGTCTCGTTTTATATCTTCAATAAAAAAGCCTTTCTCTTAAATAGGAGAAAGGCTTAAGAAATATCATTGCAGCTTTATTCATTTCTTACATACCCTTCTCCTTACCTGCTAATGACGAGTAGGTTCACCACGACGAGAATAATATGTGAAGAAAGATTGAACATTGTCTGTTTCGTTGTTTTCTTTATTAAAACGTCGCAAAGGTAAGACAAATATTTCTTCTTCCAAATAATTTATAATATTTTTCTGCTTTTTTCTGACAGTTATCAATAAAATGCACCTGTTTGTTTATTACTTAACATTATTAGATGTATAATTCTTTCCTTAGTAGCTTTTTATGTAACGCCGTTATAATTGGATCGATTTCATTCTTTCCTGAGTGACTTTGAAATCAGAGACGAGGTTTTCCATGATCTCTTTGACGGGCAGGATTTCCTTTATGGAAGAGACGATCTGACCGATTTCAAGTTCTCCATTCTCAAGATCCCCTTCGAAGATACCTCGTTTGGCTGCAGCCTGACCGAGGATGTTACGAAGTTCCTCGATGGCAGCACCGCGATTTTCAGCCTCGTTGATCTTTTCGTACAAGGCATTTTTGATCAGTCGGGTAGGAGATATTTTCTTCAGGCAGAGCATGGTATCACCTTCGTTAAGCGAGATACAGCGATTCTTGAAAGCTTCAGCTGCAGAACTCTCCTGGCTGAGAGCGAATAGCGTTCCGATCTGTACACCCTCAGCGCCTAAAGCCATGGCTGCGTACATCGATTTTCCCGATGCAATGCCTCCCGCAGCAATAAGCGGCAGGGAAGAGCTCTTCCGTACTTGCGGAATCAATGTCATTGTAGTGCTTTCATCTTTCCCATTGTGGCCGCCTGCCTCGAAGCCTTCTGCCACGATGGCATCGACTCCAACTTCTTCACATTTGAGGGCGAACTTGGAACCAGCGATGACATGCGTAACAATCATTCCGTTGTCGTGCAGGATAGGAGTGTATTGCTTCGGACTTTTTGCCGAAGTGAAGACGATTTTCACCTTCTCGTCAATCAGTATCTGGATTAGTTTGTCAATTTCCGGATACATCAGCGGTACATTGACACCCCAAGGTTTGTCGGTTGCCTCTTTCATCTTGTGGATGTGTTCCACTAACGTTTCCGGATGCATCGAACCTGAACCGAGAAGTCCTAATCCACCGGCATTACTTACTGCGGCAGCTAATCTCCAACCGCTGCACCAAACCATTCCGCCTTGTATAATCGGATATTGAATTCCGAATAGCTTTGTTATTCTGTTATCTTCCATGTCTTTGTTTATTGTGCCGGTAAATATAGTCATAAGAAATGAATGAGAGAAACAAGGATTTTTCCTAGCTCGTAGTTGTTTTGAACAGGATATGTTTTATAACGGCTAAAAAAGTCTAATGAAGTAATATAAAATGAACATAGACTTTTTTTCTTTGCTCCATATCCTTTCAACAGCCGATCTTTGTATTTCTTTCCTTCGAGTAATTCTAAGAAAAAGGTGCAAGACAAACACAAAAAAAACGTCGCCTTTGTCGGGCGACGTTTCTGTATTGGGCCAAGTCTAAATTATTCTGCGGGTTTAGCTTCTGCTTCAGCTGCGGGAGCTTCTGCAGCGGGAGCTGCTGCGGCTGCAACGGCTTCAGCTTCTGCCTTCTTTGCTGCTTCCTCTTCAGCTTTTTTAGCTGCTTCGGCTGCTGCAAGTTCAGCTTTTTTCTTTGCTACTAATTCTGCTTTTGCCTTGTTCTCTTCTTCTTCCTGAGCCATGCGCTTCTTAGCTGCTTCGCGAGACTGTTCACTGTCATTGTCGCGAACCTTCTGGAGCTTCAGCTGCTTGTCTTTCAGCCAAGCCTCGAACTTCTGTTCTGCAGCTGCTTCATCGAAAGCACCTTTCTTTACGCCTTCGAGGAGATGCTTCTTCAAGCATACACCTTCACGGGAGAGAATAAAACGAACGGTGTCTGTTGGCAGAGCACCTGTCTGTAACCAATACAAAGCTCTTTCGAAATTCAAATCTATTGTAGCAGGATTAGTGTTCGGATTATAAGAACCTATCCTTTCAATAAACTTTCCATCACGTGGAGCCCTGCTGTCTGCGATCACGATGTGGTAAAAGGCGTAGCCTTTACGACCTGATCTTTGCAATCTGATTCTTGTTGCCATGTTTGAATAATTAAATTAAGCTGTTTGTATTAGCGGGTGCAAAGATAGCTTATTTTTCTCTTGTTGCAATTTTTTCCCTTAAAAACATTTCTTATTTTGTCATTTTCATCAGTTCGTCAATCACTTTCGAATCGTATCCCAGTTCTTTTGCTTTGGTGAAATCTTCTGCTGCCGAACTCTTCTCGAGCTGTGCGATCTTGATCTTTCCGCGAAGTACGTAAAGTTCTGCTGTCGGTTCGCTTTCGGTGAATACTTTCTGTACATCTGCCATAGCTCGAGCATTTTTACCCATCATGAAATATAGATCGGCTCGTCCTTCGTATAAAGACCAGTCATTAGGCTTTTCACTGATCAAATAATTGAAGATTCGTTCGCTTTGGTCGTAATTTCCGCGTTGTTTTTCGAGCAGTGCGTGTCCAACACGACCACGTACAGATTTCTCATTGATCTCGAGAACCTTGTTGAAGTCATTCTCTGCGGCCATGAAGTTTTTGTCCTGAAGATAAATCAATCCACGATAATAATAGGCGTTCTCATTCTTCGGCTGATAGAAGATGATGGAAGTATAGTCGATGATGGCTTTTTCCAGATTGCCCATTTCGGTGTAGAGTGATGCGCGGCTTGAGAGGATCGTCTCATTGTCTGGATGATTGCTGAGCGCAGCTGTGTAGGAGAGAATGGCATCGTCATACTTCCCCTGACGGCGCTGGATGGTGCCGAGATTGGTCAGCAACGCATAGTTGTGCGGATTGGCAGGTTCTAGGTGCATGGCAGCTTTCAGACTTTCTTCGGCAGCTGGCAGATCGTTCTTGTCAAGATACTCATAGCTTTTTTCGATAAGATCGGTATATTTTTGAGCTTTGATAGCACTGAGCGAAAGCAACAAACCGATGCCTAGGAGAAGATATTTGAAACGAATTCGAATCATATAATATATATAGATGTATAAGCGTTAATGAAAGCTGAAGCAACTGGAAACAAAAAAGTTGAATTTTTTGTTTTTAAGTAACCTGTAGCATTATTTCAAGCTTTTATGCGTGCAAAATTACCCATAAAGCTTTACATTTGCTGCGTTTTACAAATCTTTATGCCTTTTCGGTGTTTGTTAAGGGATTGATTGAAAACATACGTTCTAAACATTAATAATATGATGAAATTAAAAAACGCAATTCTTACAGCCCTCTTGCTGATAGGTGGCTCCATGTCACTGTCGGCAGTTTCTCCTGTTCCTGCTACAGGATGGACAGAAGGCAACTATTACATGCTCAAGACAGATAGTTATTATCTGTCGCTCAGTGCTACGAAGACAGACTCTTTGATTCTTGTCGGAGTGCCCACGACGAAAACTGCTTATGACTATGCTTTGTGGCAGGTCACTAAAGGCACATCTACCGGTGCTGGAACACAGTATCGTTTTGTGAATAAGAAGACGAAGGCTGTGCTTAGCCTTAAGGCCTCCATCAATGCCACTCCTGTGCTTGCAGAAGGTGTCAATGAATGGTCGTTTGCTGAAGGTGGCAGTACGATTCAGTCTTTTTATTCTTCCGGTGATTCTATCATTGCTTTGAAAAACGATGCAGGCAAACTGATTGTCGAAGCTGGTAATTCCAAAATCGTTCCGGCTACGAAGTTTACGGTGGAAGAACCTGCCATGTATGAATTGACCTCTACTGAATTGGGAGATGGTTTCCGCACATTCAATCTTACTTTCGGTGAGACCTATGATGGAAATATCTTTACAGGAAAGACGCTTGTCGCAAAAGACGTAGCAGATACAGGTCATCATTTCATGACGCTTCAGTTACAGGATGATGAGACGTTTGCAAACGGTACTGCGAAATATTTAGGTGTTGATACAACAAAGAATGCAATCACCAATGCAACAGGTGTGTTTGGGGCGAAGTTTGTTGTCGATTCAACCTATACGGCAGGCACTCTTCATACAGTTGGTAATGCTGATTTTCAGAAATTCTTCTTTACAATCGATTTGAAGAATGACAGCATCGCAATGTTTGTAAAAGATGCTCCAACGGTTCAGGCTGCCAAGCTTGCTGCGTTAGGCGACAGTGTTCAGGTAGTTTATGCGTTGCTGAACTCAACGAAGGTCCTTACGGTAGGTGAAGTTGCTAAACAAGGCGTTGCTCCGCTTATCACGTCAAGTCACGGACAACCCACCTCAATCTCTACAGGTTCCGGCGTTTATTTCCTGAAGAGTGCTTCTCTTGGAGCAACGGCTGGAAAATATGTTACAGCTTACAAGAGCGGTGTTATTGTCACTATGGATGCTACTCCAGACAACTTCCATGCTGCCGGACAGTGGATCGTAAAGGAGAATAATGGCAAATACACCATCGTTGATCGTAATACGAACACATCCATTGCTACGAGTGATGAGATCTTTGCTGTCAACGGAATGGAGAATACATACACCTTTGGTGATCGTCAGGATTCCATCACGGTCGTTTATCGTAAAGATGTTGATTTGACCAATGCCTTTTTGGGTACACGTCATTTTACCACCAAGGAACTTGCTGACAATGCTTATCGCATCAATGTCTATTCAGGAACACAGGGCATCAAGAATGTCTATGTCTTCACCAATGATTCCATCATGCAGGTTAATGCCGGTGATTCCATCAATGCTACGCTCTTCCGTGTCAACGAGATCGCCGCAAAGGTTCAGAATACGGGCGCTGCTCTCGGCGCTTTGGCTTTAGGTGATACTTTGTATCATTCTACCTATTCGCTTCAGGAACGCATCAGTAACCGCTTGATCGCTGACAATGGCAACAACCTGACGAAGCTTTCAACAACGACTCCAAGTCTCGTATTCATGTTCGTTGCTTCAACTACAGGCGAACAGTATTCAATGTATGTTCCTGCTGCAACCGAAAACGATTATGTTGGAATGGATGTCACAACAGGTAATCTGATTCTTACCAAGACTCCTGGACTCTTTACTTTCGTCGCTGCAGCTGCTCCAACCTATAAGAAGGTTGAAAACGGTTATTACAGCTTCCAGGCAAAGTCGAGTGAGAAGTATCTTACGATGAATCCCAATACTTTGTTTGCTGAATTAAAGTCTGAAGGTCAGGAGATCGTAACGAAGGCCAACTATACAGCCAATGATTTTGCTCTCGACGTAGTCACTGCAGATACTTTGGTAGAAGGCAAACCGATGTATTACATCTATACAGCACATGCTGATACAGCTCATACACGTTACTATCTCGCTTCATTGCGCGATACAACATCTATCAGCGACAACGGTTCAGTTTACTATCGTCTCGGTTTTGTTAAGGGTGATTCCATCGAAGCCAAGAAGAATCCTGCTATGCTCTTTGCATTCAGAGCTCTTGAAAATGGTAACGAAGGTTATCTCCTCGAGAATCAGATGGAGGCAACACGTCAGACTTCACGCACTCCGTTCGCCGGATCTGTCAATGACAATGCTGTCATGACCAGCACAGGCATCGCTTTTGATATCAAGTCTGTCGTCTCTACAGCTTCTGAAATCATCGCTGCTCCTGTCGAGCTGAAGGTTTACGGCGGCGAAGGTGTCGTAACCGTTGATAATGTAGCCGGAAAGAGAGTCACCGTTTACAATATCCTTGGCAGAGTCATCTCTTCAGGTATTGCTTCTTCAGCTCATTTTACAATTCCTGTTTCAGCAGGTATTGCTATTGTGACTGTCGAAGGTGAAGGTGCAAAGAAGGTTGTAGTTCGTTAGAATATATTACATCTTATATATGTAGAAGCGCAGCGGGTTTTCCTGTCTGCGCTTCTTTAAAAATAACCGGTCAGTAAATGAATTTACAACATGCGAAATTGATAGCTGCTATGACAGCCTATGACAAAGGTGACGCCATGCGCATTCAGCATTTTATGAAGGTACATGACTTTTCTGCTGTGATTGGGACGCTCGAAGGAGTCGATGCCGAGACGCTCTTTATCTTGGAGACGGCAAGTATCGTTCACGATATCGGAATCCATGAAAGTGAGCGCAAATATGGTTCAAGTAACGGAAAATATCAGGAAATTGAAGGCCCTGGTGAAGCATCCAAGTTACTGAAGCAGGTCGGCGGATATTCTCAGGAGCAGATTGATCGTGTCTGTTATCTCGTCGGTCATCATCACACATATACGAATATTGACGGTGTGGATTATCAGATTTTGGTGGAAGCGGATTTCTTAGTCAATATCTATGAAGACACAATCAGTCCCGAAGCTGTTACGAATGTACGTGAAAAGATTTTCCGAACGGCTTCTGGTCGCAGACTTCTGGATGATATTTATGATTTGTGTAAGAATGATGATAAAAAGACCAAAAACTAAAAAATAGTTTTGCGTTTTAAAATAATGTCTTACCTTTGCACCGCATTCGGGGTGTAGCGCAGTCCGGTTAGCGCACCTGCTTTGGGAGCAGGGGGTCGATGGTTCGAATCCGTTCACCCCGACCACTGAAAATCAGGAGATTATCTGAAAAGATGGTCTCCTTTTTTTGTCTAACTAACCTTGATTTATCTGTCCTTTATGGACCTTTAATGTTAATTTTACGTGTCAATGTGACGAAATCAAAAGATTTTTCGCGTTTCAAATCTTCGGGAAGCTTTCTACATTGTATTTTTCGCGTTTTAAGCTGCTTCTCATTGCTATAAATAGGTAATTTCAACCACATAGCGAGATATTTAGAACTTGCAGTGACTCCTTTTTCACCTTACTTTTGTCCTGTCATTTAAAGATAATGTCATTGTACTTAAAAATAAAAACGTCATGAAGGCAGAAAACAAAAAGATTGTTGTTACAGGTGGTGGTAATGGAATGGGACGTGAAATCGTTCTGAACCTTTTGGCAAAAGGTAGTAAGGTCGTAGCTGTTGATGTGAATGAGAAAGCATTAATGGAAACGACGGAATTGGCTGGTGAGAAGAAAGGAAATTTGTCCACTGCCGTTCTCAATATTACAGACAAAGCAGCAGTGGAGGCGTTTGTGGCGAAGACAGTAGCAGAAGGACCTGTTGATGGACTTATCAATGACGCCGGAATCGTTCAGCCGTTTGTCACCATACAGAATGTGGGTTTTGATGTCGTGGAACGGATATTCAATGTGAACTTCTGGGGAACGCTTTATATGATCAAGTCATTCCTCCCACATTTATTGACTCGTCCGGAAGCTCACATCGTGAATGTATCGAGCATGGGTGGTTTTCTTCCTGTTCCCGGTCAAGCTATTTACGGTGCATCCAAAGCTGCGGTGAAGATACTGACGGAAAGTCTGAAATCAGAATTGGAAGGTACTTCTGTGAAGGTGACGGTCATTTTCCCTGGCGCTATCCGCACGCATATCTTGAAGAATTCCGGTCTTGAGGAGAATCTGGATGGTGCCAACGTTAAGAAAGCAGAGAAAATGACAATGCCTCCGGCTGTCGCTGCACAGCAGATTGTCGCCGCCATGGAACAAGACAAACCTCGTCTTTTCCTTGGGAAAGATTCCAAGACTATGAATCTATTCTATAAATTCGCTCCTCTCTTTGCAACTCATCTGATTGGTTCGCAAATAAGGAAGGTACATAAGATTTAAAACGTTATTCGGTATAGAGACTCGAATAGAACCACACGAACTTTTTCTCAAGGGCAGTACATTTTGAAATGGCTGCCCTTTTCTATTCATTATTATTGTGTACCTTTACAGAAATTCGAGATTATAAATGGATTCTTCAGCATTGTTGGATTTAGCCATCGCCATCGCTTCAGATGCCCATCAAGGACAGTTGGACAAGTATGGAAAAGATTATTTCAACCATCCAATGAGAGTAATGATGAGGGGGCGGAATGTGGATGAGAAGATCGTAGGCATTCTGCACGATGTAGTTGAAGATACGCCTTTGACTTTCAAAGCATTAGAAGAAAAGGGCTTCCCTAAAAATATCATGGATGCTCTGCGTTGCATTACCAAAATGTCAGACGACGAAGATTATGATGCCTATATTGACAGATGCGCCGCTGATCCATTGGCTGTGGCTGTGAAAATCCATGATTTGACAGATAACATGGATGTGCGCAGGATGCCGTTCGTTGGTGAAGATGAGGTCAGACGTTTGAATAAATATCTGAAAGCTTATCGCTATCTACTTTCTTTATATCATTGATTTATTATCGGGTCATATTCATATTATAAAGTTATGGAACCATCATCAAACATCGATTTTACAGATGACTATCGTCAGAGAGAGGCTGAATTGAATGCGCTGCAAAAAGAATTCTCAACTCTTTTTACAGAGAAGGACGAAATGGTTTCACACGAGAATGCTGTCCTGACTTCACTCTTTCTTTCCTGCCTAGGGGATAAAAAGTATCAGCTGTTTAGCTTGCAGACGGAGGTCAAATCCTTGACAATGAAGCGCGATATGCTTCAGGCTTATGTGAATCGAGATGAGAAGCCCGATGTGGTAACTGTGAATCGTGAGATAGATCGGAAACTGGAGGACTATTATAAAGTGCTTCGCGATCAGGAGGAGCAATTGAAGGCGGCCAAAAAATTCCTTTCCGGAGGCTTTTTGTCTTCAGAAGAGACGAAAGAGATAAAAGATATTTATCATGTTTTAGTCAAGCAACTTCATCCAGACTTGCATCCTGAGCAGACGGAAGAGGAGCAGGAACTATTTTTGAAGGCACAAGCAGCTTATCGTATGTCGGAATTGCAGATACTTCGTGATATCCTCCTTAAACTTGGCTCTCCTGAGAACAAAGAGAAAGAGATTTGTACCATAGATCTGATTCAGAATCTTAAAGATCGAATTGGGAAACTAAAGCATCAGATTGCTGAACTTAACAACTCGTTCCCGTTTATCTATCGTGAGAATCTGAAGGATGAGAAATGGATCAAGGCTCAGGTGGATGAGATTGATGCAGCTTGTGCTGAATTGGAGAAAAGAAAATCCGTTTTGTTGGAAATTATAGATCTGTTAATCAATTAAGTTATGGATATTGTCAAGATAAGTCCTGAACTGCTTGCCATGGTAGGTTCGCAGGCAAATGCGAATACGTTGTTGCCTTTCAGTCGAGAAATATTTCTGCTCAATATCGTCGTTGCTGGGACTTCGTTCTGTAAAGAAATAGATGACATTGAACCTAAATTGATCCCGGAAACAGTTTTAAAGATGCGAAGAGATCCGAAGAACGAATATGATGAACAGGCCATTGCCATCTATTTTGAATCAGTCAGGATTGGTTGGGTGCCGCAGGAAATGAATGAAATCATTTCCCGATTGATGGATGCGGGGAAAGCCTTTTTCTGTCGCGTCACATCAGCGTCTCGTAAAGGTACGTGGCTTCGTATTAAGGCTAAGATTTTTATGGTGGAATAGGATCATCTTGCTGCATTAGCTTTTGTCTGGACGTCTCTGAATAAATGATAAATCTGTTCAGTGACAATCTGATTTTGCGAATCTTCGCTTACCTTTGCAGATGGCTGGAGAAAAGTACATTCTTATGTTGATATGAGTAAGCTGAAAGGAGAAAATGGACATATAACACTCAAGGTGGTTGTCGGCTATCTGTTGCTGATTGCCATTGCGGTAGCTTGTGTCACCTACGTTTATCGGATGGTGGAGAAAGCTGTCCAAAGCGAAGACCAGGATGCAATTCCTCGTAAGAAGGTCTATCTCATTACTAATTCGCTTTCTTTGCTCTATGAGAGTGAAACAGTGGGACAGCTGGGCGAGACTTCAGATGATGAATTGGCCCGTTTCAACTCCAATCTGAATAAGGTGCAGGGGAATCTGAAGCAGCTCCGCCAACTGATAACCGTTCGCAAACAGCGTCAAGATATTGATGTGGTACGTCGTCTGATTGAGCAGAAACGTAAGAATACAATGGATCTGGTGGATACGTGGCATGAAACGAATGCGGAGAAACAGTATATCGAGAATATTGAACGGGCTATTTCAGGACAAGGATCGATTGTCAAACCGGTGGTTAAGAGCAATGCCAGGCAGGTTCGTAAACGATCGTCTTCGCGACGAGACATAGAAGCGACTCAGAGAAAGAAAAAGGAGTTTCTCCAGAGCATTGCCAATGCTTTTCCTGATAATGAGTATGATACAGGCATGATCGCTGTGAATAGGATCCGTCAGATCATCATCGATTCGCTCAGTAATTCCGATATACCCGATTTCAATCAGTCGGATACTATCGTGAGCGTTCTCAAGAGTATTCGTGACAGCGTCTCGGGTCGTCGTCAGCGTCTAACCGATATTTTATTGGACCGTGCATCCAAACTGCGTTACAGTAACAGCGTTATCACAGGAGAAATCAATCGCATGCTCCGAACCATAGAAGAGGAGGAGATGGAAGAGTCATTGTCACAGATGCAGAACAAGCAATCGTTGATGAAGCAGACTTCTCAATCGGTTGCTGAGATTGCTGCCGTGGCCATGGTTATCCTGATCTTTTTCCTGATCATTATCCTGCGGGCTTTGCGTCAGAACAATTATTATCGACAACAACTGGAACGATCGAAAATCTATGCGGAAAATCTGCTTCATATGCGAGAACGGCTGATGCTTACCATCAGCCATGATATTCGTGCACCTCTTTCATCTATCATTGGTTACATTGATCTTTTGCTTCATCGTCATCCGGACGACAGACAGAAATATTACCTGGAGAACATGAAAGGTTCGTCAAACCATATCCTCTCATTAGTTAATGACCTTCTCGATTTTCAGCGACTCGAATCGGGGAAGATGGAAATTCATCCGCTTCCGTTCCGTATTCCGGTGTTGTTCGATGAAATCTACACCAGTTTCAAGCCTCTTTCGGATGCGAAAGGCTTGGAGTTCATCCGTCAGATAGACAAAGAAGGTATGAATCTGGTCTATATGGGTGATTCCATTCGCATTCGCCAGGTCGTCAGCAATCTGTTATCCAATGCCATAAAGTTTACGGAGAAAGGTCGTATCGCGATGATCGTTTCTGTAACAAACAATGTCATGACAGTTAAAGTCTGCGATTCCGGGCCAGGAATTCCCGAATCGGAGCGTGAACGGATTTTCTCTGAGTTTATTCGTCTCGCCGATACAGATAAAGTAGAAGGATTTGGTTTGGGTCTTTCTATCACACGCAAACTCATCTCTCTGATGAAAGGCGAACTCTCATTGGAAAGCATTCCGGGAAAGGGAAGTGATTTCATCTTCTCCATTCCTCTCACGCTCTCAGAGAATCAGGCGTTGGAATCCCAAAATAACGAAGAAGAAGCTCCTGTGTTTATAGAGCAGAAGGTCTATTGTCTGCTTGTGGATGACGATCCTTTACAATTGGCACTGACCGAGGAACTGCTCAAACAGAGCCATGTGGAAGTAACCTCTTGCACCAATCCACATCAGGTGACCGAATTGATGTCCCATATGAAATTCGATGCCATTATCACGGATATACAAATGCCCGGAATGGATGGCTATCATTTGTTGAAGGAGATTCGCGACTGTGGATTACCTAATGCAGATAAGATTCCTGTGATCGCACTCTCCGCAAGCATAGCGAATGAGAAAGACCATTATATAGAAGCTGGGTTTACTGGTTTTCTCAATAAACCGTTTACAGCTGCCCAACTCGTGAAGCTGCTAAACGAAATGTTGACCGTGCATCTCGAGGTTAAGGATGGTTTGAAACTGGATTCTCTTACGGCATTTGCCGGAGAAGATAGAGAGGCTTCGAAAAACATCATCAAGTCGTTTACTGTGGAGACCAATAAGAGCATTGATCTTTTGAAAAAGGCATTGACTGACGGTAATCGTATGGAATCCGCAAGGTTGTCACATAAGTTGATTCCAACCTTTGCAATGCTCGGAGCCAATTCTTTGGTACAGCGTTTACGTATTTTGGAAAAAAATGACAGCGAATTGAACGATTCTGGCTGGAAGAATCTATTAAATGAGGTCATTGAACAGTCCATCACATTGGTTAAACAGGTAAATCAAGCGAATGAGAATCCAGATGGAAAGTAAAGATTTGTTTCGAGAGCCTGCTTTTTCTACAATTCTTCAAAGTGTGTAAGAAAAATTGTGGAATTTTTCCACACATGAGATATGAATTCCACACTTTCTACAGCACCTTTAGAATTTCTTCAAATAAGGATATTATTATATAAATATGCTGATTTTCATATATATAAATAACGATTGGCGCTGCCATTTGGATTTTGTGGCACGGTATTCGTTATATAATAAGTGCGCAAGCGCGATAAAGCGTTTCTGCATTTTAACCGAAAATTAGTTTAGAAATATAAGTTTTGTAAGAAACAAAAAGATTAAAGTTCGAGTATTCTAATTAAGTCTGCAAAAGCAAAAAGCACCTTGTGAAAGGTGCTTTTTGGTTTCTATAGGGTCATGCTTTATAAACTAACCGTTCGATATTTGACTTACATTAAGAAAAACTTCTTACCTTTGCTCTACTAATAATTGCAGCAGATTAAAGATTTAATTAGAAAATGCCTTCTATACTTATCGTTGAAGATGATATTACGTTTGCTTTGATGCTTAACACTTGGTTGAGCAAGAAGGGTTTTAATGTCAAATCGATTTCGTCTACAGGAGATGCACGCCAGGCTATTGAAAAGGAAAATTATGATTTGCTGATTTCTGATCTTCGCCTGCCAGACGGTTCAGGAATCGATTTGCTAAAATGGATTCATGAGAAAAACAAAGAGCTTCCAGTCATCGTGATGACGAGCTATGCGGATATCCAATCTGCTGTCCAAGCGATGAAGTTAGGTGCTTCGGATTATATAGCAAAACCGTTGAACCCCGAAGATCTGCTCTCGAAAATTAACGAAACCATCAAAGTGGAAGAATCTCGCCATTCGAGTAAACAGGACAACTCATCATCTTCGTTTATTGAAGGACAAAGCCAGGCAGCACGATTGCTATACGAGCATGTGCGTTTGGTTGCTCCGACTGATATGTCCGTGTTGATAACCGGTGCCAGCGGTACAGGAAAGGAGCAGATAGCTCGGCGTATTCATGAATTGAGCAATCGTAAAAATGCACCGTTTGTTGCTGTCGATTGTGGAGCGATTCCCAAGGATTTGGCAGCATCGGAATTTTTTGGTCATGTGAAAGGCTCCTTCACGGGTGCGATCGATAATAAGACCGGAGCTTTTGTAGCTGCCAAAGGAGGAACCATCTTTCTCGATGAGATTGGTAATCTGACCTATGAGGTTCAAGTACAGCTCTTGCGTGCTTTGCAGGAACGAACAATCAAACCGATTGGGACCAATCAAGAGATTTCCATTGATGTTCGTCTAATTTCTGCCACTAACGAGAATCTGCGGGAGGCGATTGACAAGGGTGAATTCCGAGAGGATCTTTATCATCGTATTAATGAATTTACGATTCGAATTCCAGATTTGAAAGATCGTAAGGAAGATTTGATGCTCTTTGCCAATTTCTTTCTTGACCAGGCGAACGGTGAATTGCAGAAAGACATCATTGGGTTTGATGAAGAGACAATTCATCTGTTCGAATCCTATTCTTGGCCGGGCAATCTTCGTCAGATGAAGAATGCGATCAAGTATGCCACTTTACTTTGTCAAGGTCGTTTCATCACGCTGAAGGAACTTCCCGAAGAGTTGACATCTGATTCAACAAAAGTACAGACCCCAATTCATCTCAAGGATGAGAATCATGAACGAAATTTGATCCTTAAAGCTCTCGAGGAATCTGGACATAACAAGTCGAAAGCCGCGATTCTGCTTGGGATCGACCGCAAGACATTGTATAATAAGATGAAAATTTATCAGATTGAGGAATAAAAAGACTCAGTCAAGCATCATATTGATGCTTCCGGCGTGGTTGATGCAACTTGAGAGATCGAGTTTTTCATCCAGTTTTAGAATCATTCCTCTTGCTTCAGCCGTGGACGATTCGTCTGCTTCAATCCAATTCAGCTTTTCTACGTTCAGAAGTCGAGTCGTCGCGTTGAAGAGTGAATCTCGTAGTTCCTTCGTTTCATAGAGCTGTTCTTTTAACACAATCATGTTGCTTCCTTTGGTCCTTTTTACAAAACCAAGAGCTAAACATTGCCTTTCGTCATCCACAAGGGCAACCATTTCTCCCTTATCGGCATAAAGATCATCCAAGACGATGTGGAAATCCTGACTCGAATGGAGTACGGTATTGGAACGTTGATGTTCTAGCTTTGAAAAGATGGGGAAATAGGATTCAGCATCTTCTCTTGATACATGAATAGACTTTACCTCTTCTGTTACATCGGATGCATTCCGTATATATTGTCTTTCGCTGGTGAGAAAAGCCTCCTCATAACCAAAGGATGCGTAGTAATCATACAGCCATTCTTCGGCAGGCATTAAAGTAGCAGCTCTGTAGTTCTTCTCTTTCAACCAGGCAACGGATTCATTCAGCAACTGGGACATGTATCCTTTATTCCGTTCTTGTGGATCGGTTGAAACACCACATATATAGGCGGTGCTGATGATTTTCTGATTCAGGATCATCTGATAGGGAATGGCAAACAGCGCAGAGACGATGCGACCGGACTTTCTAAAGAGAAGTGTGTTCTCATCTTTATAAACATGATCGAAGAAGAGACGGATGAATGAATTCGAATCTCCGAAGCAGATACGCCACAGCTCTTCCAGCCTTTCTTGATCGTTCATTTCTGACGATTTACAGCTTCTGCATTCATTACGGCTGCACATTTCTCAAGGAGAATGGGTTGATAGGAGAGTTTTGCCTGACGCAACCCTGGAATACCAAGGTCTTCTTCACGGTTCATATAGATGTATTGCTCGGGGAGATGTGCTGCATATTCTTGATTGATAACAGTGTAGGCTCCTTCGAACCGAGTATCCGCTTTTTCCACATGTACGCCAAACGTATTATGATTGATTGGTGCACCGAATGAGAAGGCAATAATCTCACCATCTACGCGGATTGCACCACCAATGAGTCCCAGTTCATCTGCATTGTGGAGGGCAAAGGTCATGGAACGTCTTTCATCGGAAAGTTCTTCCTTGTCGTCATCAGTGCGATTTTCCTTGAACCATTTGCATTCCAGTTCCAGACATTGCGGCACGATCTGTGGCGTAATGTTGATGTATTCGTAATTATAACGTTTCTTGAAGTTGTTGATATGATTGCGCTTAGGTTGATACTTCTTCCCACTCAGAAGAGCTAGGTTCTCGCGTAGATAGACGTAATCGTAGAAGTCGCGTTCATCGATGTAATAGAAGTCGCCGGGCATCAGAGCTTCCAGAATCTTTTTATTGTCGTTGGTGATACCCAGCATGCAGAGAGGATGGCCATGTTTGAGTGAATCTTCTTGAAGTTTCACCAAGGCGGCTTTCATGTCTCCGTTTCCCACGGGCATCATATATGCAAAACGACTTTTGTCTTCGATGAGAAAACGGATCAGAAGGAAACCGTCGGAGACAGCGAATTCACTGTCATAGAGAAATCTCCAGCTGCACATGTTGGCAAATGAAAAATCGCAATTCTGATTGTCACTAGGCAAAGTCAGGGAGGTGATCTCCTCCTTGTCTTTGATGGTGATCGGTCTGAAAGGTATATCCATAAATTCTAATCTTGTTTTTCGAAGTACGAAGATACAACTATTATGCCATAACGTTTGTTCATATTGACAAAATTACGAAGCAATTTTTCCTTAAGATTATTCTTTTTTTCCTTTTGATAGGCATACTTCTTGCAGACGTTAATTGAGTGAATAATGGAGGTGTATTATGGAATATATAGATTATTACAAAATACTGGGCGTCTCACGTGATGCATCTCAGGACGATATTAAGAAGGCTTATAAGAAGCTGGCTCGTAAATATCATCCTGATCTGAATCCTAATGATCCGGATGCCAAGAGAAAGTTTCAGGTGGTGAACGAGGCCAATGAGGTTCTTAGTGATCCTGACAAACGTAGTAAATACGATCAGTTTGGGAGCGATTGGCAGCATGCAGACGGGGCAAGAGCACAGTCACAAGACTTCGGCAATGGAGGTACGACCTTTACCGGAAATGATGGCGAGACCTTCTGGTCTTCGTCAACCGGTAATGCAGAAGGCTTCTCTGATTTCTTCGAGCAACTTTTCGGACGTCATGCCCGCGGTTCAAGCCGTGCTTCGTATGGCTTCCGCGGCCAGGATTATACGTCTGAACTTCATCTTACGTTGAGAGAGGCTGCGCAAACGCACAAGCAGGTGCTTTCGGTCAACGGAAAGAATCTTAGGATCACGGTTCCGGCTGGTATTGCCAACGGCCAGACCATTAAACTCTCTGGACAAGGTGGCGAAGGTGCCAATGGCGGTCCTGCGGGTGATCTCTATATTACCTTCGTCATTGTTGACGATAACGACTTCAAGCGTGTGGCCAATGATCTCTATGTGACGGTTTCGATAGATCTTTATACGGCTGTTCTTGGTGGGGATGTCGTTGTGGATACTCTCGATGGCAAGGTGCGTCTTCACATCAAGCCCGGCACGCAGAATCTCAGCAAGGTGCGTCTGAAGGGGAAAGGGTTCCCGATCTATCGCAGCGAAGGCTCGTTCGGTGATTTGATTGTCACCTTCGTAATTAACATCCCGACCGTGCTGAACGACAAACAGAGGGATTTGTTCAAACAATTGCAGGATCTTAATAAATAGAGGAAGAAGTCATGAAAACAGATTATATAATTGTCAAAGAGTATTGCGAGAAATGTCATATTGACCCATCGTTCATCCTGTCTCTGGATGAAGGCGGATTGGTGACACTGAATGAGATTAACGGAGAAAAGTATCTTCCTGTTGCGGATCTTCCAGAAGTGGAACAGTACGCACGCATGTATTACGATCTGTCAATCAACATTGAAGGTATTGATGTCATCCACAACATGCAGCAGCAGATCAAGTCGTTGCATCAGACCATAAAACGTCTTCATGATCGTCTTCGTATCTATGAAGATGATTCCATAGTGGACAATCTGACAGATGATATGAGGCTATTTAGTGACAAAATGTAAACTTTCGAAGGCTTGATCCTTTTTTTACTATAAAATAATATTCAGGGAAGCAAAAATGGAATAACATATTGCTGTTCAGCAATTCTTTGAATAGACAATAACGGGCGTCTGAATCAATTGAAAGCCATTCAAAGGAAAAAAGTAAGTCTTGTAATCAAAAGAGGAAGGTCCTGGCGGAATAATATCGTATAGAGCGATGAGGTCAAGTCAAACCTTTTCGGGGTTTTAGCAAAAACTGTAGATATCGATGTTATACATAAGGGTTTTGTTATTATGGTTCTGTTTTGTGTTGGAAATAAAGAGACAAAATTTGGGCTGGATTCTATTCTGAGTTCAGCCCTTTTATTTTTCCTCATCTTTCCTTTTTACCTGGACAGCAATAACTATCAATAAATTAAATGAATGCAAAATGAGCAAAACAACATTGAAAGAGATGCGTTTATCCAAGAAGGTACGATAAGGTTTGTCGAATTTATACTCCAAGACGGAAATCTCTTACATTGTCGTGAGTTAACGACATTTCTTCAAAATAGCTCAAACAGCTGCCTTTTTGTGGACATTGACTGCTGATGCCAAGATAGATGCTTTGGGAATAATAGTTCTTATATAGTCGAACCATGTGCCATTCCTTTTTATCGACAGAATAATAACTGGCGATAGTTTTGGTATCCGACGATATCTTCAAATAAACAGCTTTCACATCCAATTTGTCATGATTGTTATCATCCGAAGTGCCCTGTGTCCTTACAGAAACTACGCGGTGATTCCCATATTCATCCTGTTCAAACGAAAGCTTCTGCCACAGTGAATCGTTGGAATAAACAAAAAGGTCTGCTGCGTTATATAGTCCATCGATAGTGAATCCTGGCGTAACTTTAGCTATAAAAGTAAATGGCTTAGTATTGTTTATAGGAACTAACAAGATAGGCAAAGTGGTGTTAGATAATTTTCCGTTAGGATCACAAAAAAAATCAAGACCCTGCACACAGTTGAACTCTAAGGCTCCGTTATCTAATATTTTTACGTTCTTTTCAGCTCCATTGATCGCATTGGTAAAAGAGATAGCACCTACGCTAACGCTACACTCGGTAATTTTATTCATAACAGTTGTACTGCTTGTTTGTTGAGGTTCTTGTTTTGCGGCAGTTTTAGGCTGACATGATATCAAAAGGATACATCCTGCTACAATTAATTTGTACATTGAACTGCTTTTCATTGTTTATTTGAATTTAATTGATTAATTTCGATGCAAAATTAGGCTTTATATGCCATTCTCAAAATGGTGATAATTAACCAAAAATAAGATGGACGGTCAAGAACTAAAGAATTTATTGACGGGGCAATCGTTTGACGATAATGAACTTAGTCCCATTTTGGAAGATGTGAAAGGTTATGCGTCAGCCTATGCAAAAGCTACGAATGGTATTTCTGTTATATCCGATTTTCAACGTAATTCATGTTATATTTATTCAGGCGCATTTGGACAGATATTAGGATTGTCTGAATCTTATATTGATACAAATACGGCTTTTGAAGAGGAAATTTTCAATAAAGTCCCTCATGAAGAATTGATTCAAAGACATATATTGGAACTCCGCTATTTTCATTTTTTAGAAACCGTTCCTGTTTCAGACAAAACAAATTATGCAGTCTGTTGTCTTATGCATTTTCAAGTGCAAGGGCAAAGAACTCTTCCAGTCTTTCATACCACTCGTTATGTGGAATTAGATTCAAAAGGAAACGCATGGTTAGGATTATGCACATATGCACCGTTTCAATCAATACCAGGTTTTATGGACGGATACATTATAAATACCTGTACTGGAGAAACTATTTGTTTAAAGCAGTCTGATAATAAGTTGCTAAGCAAACGCCAACTCGAAATACTCTCCCTCTTGGCTGCAGGTTATGGCAGCAAACAGATTGCAGATAAACTATGTATTTCAGTTTATACCGTCAGCCGTCATAGACAAAACATTCTAACTAAGCTTAAAGTTAAGAATACTACAGCTGCTGTTGAAATTGGACTACGCATGAATCTAATCGATTTATAGGGAAATAACGATTACTAAACAATCTCCAAATGGCATCATTGGTCAATATACTCATTATAGTTTCTACTTTTCCATGTATATAATAATTTTAAGTTGAACTCATAATCTAACAATGAACTCTTTAATATACGATTTTATAAGTAATATCAAATTAAAATAATTGCTTTAATAATTAATATTTTTATGGAATAAATTAATATTCCTAACAATGAATTTATTAAATCAATATGATTATAATACTTTTACAGCCATAGAGCTATTTTACATGCTAAGCAATGTATTGTAAATCGTATAAATTAAAACTTTCAACAAATTATTACTCAACTTTCAAGGCTGGTTCATAAGTCACTAATTTCTGAATAATTCGTTCCTACGGTAGAATTTCAAATAAAAAACAAAACAAATTGAAAAAAGATTTGGAGAAGTCGAAAATAGTCCCTACTTTTGCAACGCAATCCGGAAGAAGGATGCATATAGATCGCGGAGTGGAGCAGTGGTAGCTCGTTAGGCTCATAACCTAAAGGTCATAAGTTCGAGTCTTATCTCCGCCACAAATTTGGGAACCTCAAGCACTGTGCTTGAGGTTTTTTTATGTCCTGATATTCCCTATAGTAATCTGCGGCGTTTAGATAATAACCCAATATATAGATGTAAGTCACCGCTTTTGAATCCTTTCTCAATTCAGCATGCTTAAATAACCGTTTAGACCTCTATAGATTGACAGAGTGACCACAGCGTCATGATTAGAGGTCGAAGACGAGACTTTATACCCACCGAAACATTCACATTCTTATTATGTTTCTGTCACAACCTTGTAATCTGTTCGGGAGACCTTTGCTGCGAATAAATAAAGGAACAATATGGGAAAGAATTTTACTAAGTGCAGAGATCGCTTGAAGGGAAAGAGATTTATTCTGCCTTTATTATGGATATTAATGGTCATGCCATTGCAGGCCGCTGTCGTCAAAGGAAAAATTACAGACAAAACGACCAAGGAACCACTCATCGGAGCTGCAGTTTCTGTTGTTGGAACGACTTCCGGAGTTGTAACTAACATCGACGGACAGTATGAAATCAAGCTGAATGCCGGTAGTTATACATTGGAATTTTCGTATGTATCATACACTTCTGATAAGCATATTGTCAAAGTAACTGCCGATGAAACGGTGACGCTTGACATTGCACTTTCCAGCAATACACAGAATCTGAAAGAGGTGACGGTCACAGGCCAGGCCAAGAAGAATACCGAAACAGCTCTTCTTACTGCACAACGCAAAAGTCTCGTCATCCAGACCGGTGTCTCGGCACAACAAATCAGTCGTACGCAGGACAAAGATGCTTCGGAAGTGATTCGGCGAGTGCCAGGCGTAAGTTTGATCGAGGAAAAGTTCGTCATGGTGCGCGGATTGTCTCAACGATATAATAATGTTTGGATCAACAATGGCGCCGTGCCAAGCAGTGAAGCTGATGCTCGAGCCTTCTCATTTGATATCATACCTTCTTCGCAGCTTGACAACATCGTCATCGTGAAGAGTCCTGCACCTGAATATCCTGCCGACTTTACGGGCGGTTTCATTCTGATTCAGACCAAGGATGTACCTTCTACCAACAGTTTGAAAGTGAATCTCGGGGCAGGAGTGAACGACAAGACGCATTTCCGCGACTTTACCTATAATAAAGGAAGCGGTACGGATTTTCTTGGATTCGACAACGGATTGCGCTCGCTCAGTGGCGGCATTCATTCCGTTTTGAAAGGATTTGACGGCGTGGACAATAGCATCAATCTTCTAGGAAACGGATTGGATAATGACTGGACGGTGAAAAACAGGAAGCCTTTGGCCGATATGAGTTTCGGGATGGACTTTGCCCGCCGCAAGGAATATTCTTCGGGCGCTTCGTTCTCCTATATCGGCGCTGTGAATTACAGCAATTCCTACAAGAGCTACAAAGACATGGAGAATTCGCTCTTCGGAGGTTACGATACGTCGCACGACCGCAGCAATTACCTTCGTCACAGCAAGGACAACCAGTACAATCACGATGCGCGTTTGGGCGTCATGGTGAATATGACGTTTCTTCCTTCTTCAGGAAACGGAAAATATGAATTCAAGAATATCTTCAACCAATTGGGCAAGACTCGTTATACTTTGCGTAACGGAATCAGTGCACAGAACAATCAGGAGAGAAGTGCGGAATATTACTACAACAGTCGAACAACATACAACGGACAGTTGACAGGAAAATACACCTTGAAAGACGATGGGCGCCTCGACTGGAGTGTAGGCTATGCATATGCGAACCGTAATATGCCCGATCGACGTCGTTATCTGATTGATGATTCGGAGAGTTCCGACGGAATCTTGGCTTTGGCGACAGGAAACGACATCAACCGTGAGTTTACCAAACTTGACGAACATATATTTTCTGCCAATGTCAATTGGGTTCGTCCTTTGACATTCGGTGCATTTACTCCAACGTTGAAAGCGGGTGCTTATGGAGAATACCGAACCCGCAGCTATTCGACACGAGAATTTATCTATACTTGGAATGCCGCCAACAATACGCTCCCTTACGGCTTCAAGTTCTACGATCTTCCATCGCAACTGCTGAAAGACGAGAACTACGGATTGGACAAACTTTATATGCTTGAACAGGTGAACTGGACCAACAGTTACGACGGGAACAATCAGTTGTATGCAGGATATGCTGCTTTTGACATGCCATTCGGCAAACTTGACATTTACGCAGGTGTTCGGTATGAACACAATCGCATGGAGATTATACGTAATTTGAGGAAATACGAGAAAAGTCATTCGACCAACAGTTATGATTACAACGATTTCTTCCCGTCAGTCAATATGTCCTTCAAACTGGATGAAAAGCAGGTTCTTCGGGCTAGTTACGGACGAAGTGTGAACCGTCCCGAATTCCGTGAGCTTTCGCCTTCTGTATTTTATGATTTCGATCTGGCTTCTGATGTGCAGGGTAATTATGCATTGGCTCCGGCATACATCCACAATCTCGATCTGCGTTATGAATGGTATCCTTCCAACGGAGAAGAGATTAGTCTGGCGCTCTTTTATAAGAATTTCAAAGATCCGATTGAATGGACATATACGGTTTCCGGCGGAACAGACCTTGTCTATTCCTTTATCAATGCCAAAGGTGCAGATAATTACGGCGCAGAACTAGATATCCGTAAGGATCTCAGTTTTATCGGACTGAAAAACTTCAGCTTCAGTTTCAACGGATCGCTCATCAAAAGTAAGGTGCGTTTTGAGCCGGGTTCGAAGGAAATGAATCGTCCGATGCAAGGACAATCGCCTTATCTCGTCAATACCGGTATTTTTTATACGAATGACAAATCACACATAAACGTTGGACTTCTCTACAACCGTATCGGAAAGAGAATCATCGGCGTAGGTCGTTCACAAGGAACAACGGTGGATGATAACTCTCGTATTCCCGATTCGTACGAGATGCCGCGAAATGCCATCGACCTAAACTTTTCGAAGAAGTTCGGCAAACATTGGGAAGCTCGTCTTTCTGCCCGCGATCTGTTGGCTGAGAAGGTTACTTGCAAACAGTTTGCCAAGGTGACCGTGAACGATGCGAAGAAGACTGTTGAGCAGATCACGCGCCAGTATCGTCCGGGCCACGATTTCAATATGAGCTTGAGTTATCTATTCTAAAACAATAATATTACACATGTTTAATCAATTCAAGAATGAAATGAAAATGAGAAAGAGTTTGACTTATGCATTTGTCTTGTTGGCGATGGCTATTCCCTTCGTCTCTTGTGACAATAGCAACAACAACGATCCGACACCTGAACCTACTGTTGAACGTACTTGGGGAACTGATGGAGGTTTGAAAAGTGTAAATGATATTCTGTTCGGAACGAATCGTGACACAATTGGCAATGGCGATTCTGAACTGGTTTTCAAAGGATCACAGACCATCAAGAAGGGAACTTATTATCTGAAAGGCTGGATTTATATTGCCGATGGTTCTACATTGACCATCGAACCAGGCACAGTCATCAGAGGCGACAAGAAAACCATGGCAACTCTGATTGCTGAGCGTGGTGGAAAGTTGATTGCACAAGGCACAGCTTCTTCTCCGATTGTCTTTACATCCGCACAGCCTGCAGGTTCTCGTAAACCAGGCGATTGGGGCGGCATTATTATTTGTGGTAAAGCTCCGAACAACCAGAACAACGATCAGCAGATTGAAGGTGGCCCGCGCACACATCACGGTGGCTCGGATGCTTCGGACAATTCAGGTATTCTTAGTTACGTGCGTATTGAGTTTGCTGGATATCCTTTCCAGAAGGATAAGGAGATCAACGGTCTGACATTAGGATCTGTAGGCAGCGGCACACAGATTGATCATGTTCAGGTTTCATACAGCAACGACGACTCCTTCGAATGGTTCGGTGGAACGGTCAATTGCAATCATATTGTAGCCTATTCAGGATGGGACGATGATTTCGATACCGACAACGGTTTCAGTGGAAACGTTCAGTTTGGCCTTTCCATACGTAATCCTCGTATTGCCGACCAATCTCAATCCAACGGCTTTGAAAGTGATAACGATGCTGGAGGCGATCTGATAGAGCCATATACAAAAGCTGTATTCAGCAACATCACATTCATCGGTCCGATGGGTCGTGACGGTTTTGAAAATACGACCGATTATATCACGGGCGGATCATTCAATCCGAACAACGGTTCTGCTTTAGGAAAATATCAGACAGCCATGCATATTCGCCGTGCATCCAGACTCTCATGCTTCAATTCGGTTGTAGTTGGTTGGCCAATAGGCATCATTATTGATGGAGAAAAGGGCGATTCACAGACATCTGCAACGAAAGGTCTTATCAACATTCAGAATGTTTGGTTTGCCGCACTTGGAATCACAGGTTCCGATGCCAACAAATCCTATGTCGATGAGTTGATTACCTCTTGGAAAAGTCCGATTACTTATGACAAGACAAAAAAATCCTTCTCTTCAACTTGGTTGCTTGCACAGCCGAATGTCAAGGTTTCGGATTCAGCTTCAAGTTGGAATCTCACCGATGGCATCAATGCTGGCGTTCCGTTCCGTCCGCAGGCAGGAAGTCCGTTGCTTGATGCCGCCTCTTTCACCAGCTCTTTGCTGAGTAGTTTCACGAAAGTATCCTACATCGGAGCCTTCAGTGCCAACGACACATGGCTTGACGGTTGGACCAATTTTGACCCGGAGAATACGAATTATTAATCGCGTCCCTTTATTTATAACGACAGTTGCACTTGTTGTAAAGAGAATTCATT
>Ga0116193_1000882_pt1 | contig 26700 bp, 22 predicted proteins | sample AD_UKC115_MetaG_FD_89892 | JGI IMG/M metagenome (GOLD analysis project Ga0116193, IMG submission 89892) | Active sludge microbial communities of municipal wastewater-treating anaerobic digesters from Hong Kong - AD_UKC115_MetaG | ecosystem: Engineered > Bioreactor > Anaerobic > Digestate... | reverse complement strand
CCGGTGATTTTCAAGTTCCGGATAGCAAGCGCGCCCCATGGAACAGGTACAGGCGTAATATGTATACGGTTGCCAGTCAATCTCATAGTGATTCAGGCACTTGGCAAGGACACTCATATCAAAAGGAGCGTTATGCGCTATCAGTAAGCCGCTGCCCATAACAGGTTCGATCCGACTCCATAACTCAGGAAAAAGCGGTTTATCAGCCACAGCCTCCGGGGTAATACCGGTCAGACTGATATTGAAATAGTCGAAGTCCGTATCAGGATTCACGAGCGTGTAAAACTCATTTTCAATTTGCCCGTCTTCGACGACTGTTATCCCGATGGCGCTTATTCTGTCGTTGGCAGAGTTCGGCGTTTCAACATCAAACACGATATATCGATTATTCATCAGTTATATCCTTTCCGCCTTTAAGCTATGAGATTAATCTCGTCATATTGTCCTCAAAGACCGCCTTTTTTAGCTCACATTCCCAGACAACAATAACATGCCATCCCCGTTCTTCAAGTCTTTTATAAACGTCCTTATCTCGCTGAACAATAGTTACGAGTGCAACAACTACCCCATGTTTTTGTTTCGGCTTTTGGTTAGTGGTACGCATTTTAAGTTCAGCCGATGCCATTACTAATAATCTATGCCCGCTGTGATAGCCTCCCCGGTGTATGCACCAAGCTGTCCTTGAGTTCCGCACCATTCGCAGGTAAAGACTCCATTCTTAATCACGGTGCAATTCAAATGACCGCATGAGCAGAGCGTCAATTCTTTGCCGCCGCAATAGGGGCATCCGGGGTACTCGTCAGAAAACACGATAGCCCCTTTCACGGTTGTTTTGTCATATCCTTCTCGCTTGGCGGCAGTCTCCTTGATTGGGAATGCCCATGTTACAAGCCAGTTATCCTTGCCGATCTTCTCTACACGCATTCCATATGTCTTATGCGTTTCTCCACATTTCGCCAGAACAATTACGGCCTCATTCACTTTGCTCAACAGAAATCGCCTCGCTTTCTATTGGCGCTTCTTTCTCCAAGACGGGAGTCGCAGCGCCGGTAGGAACATCGCTCGCGGCATCATCGGAATAAATGGCAATCAATAGCGTGATATCATCCCCGCAGCCCATCTCGCTCGTCTCGTTCAGCCATTCTCTCAGGTTGGCGTTGACAGCTTCAGCGCCGTGCTCCTTGAGCATACAATAGTAGTCCAAACAAGTCTTCGTGAACTCGTCTTCATTTTTATAGCTGTTGGCGAACCCGTCGGTAGAGAGCAAAAACGTAAATGTCGATTCACTTGCGCTGTCTCGTCTTCTTACTGCGGAGATTGCCCTTTTCCAAGAATCAATCTTACTCAGTGAATGGGTCTCCGTACCAAGAATCTTTTCGGTATGAAGGACTTGATCGAACCCATTATCATCAATGTACGAAATGTCACCATCTCCAAGTTGAAAGGCGAACAAGAATACAGGAGTCACCATCAAGCCTACTAAAGTAGAACCGTATTGCTTGAATATCTCCTGTTTGTCTTTCTCACCATCTTCAAGGAAAGGAACCTCTCGTTTGTTGTTTGAATGTGCTTTTAATACACGCCGCTTCCATTCGGAATCAACGGCTTGCGCGACCTTGGTATCTCCCTCACGATTAAGATATGTTAGGAGCATTTCGATGTTGTCTGCGTAGCTTTCATGAAATTCCTCCATGACTTTGCAGAAAACATTTACCGCAATGCTGGAACCCGTTTTGCTATATGGACAAGACTTGCTTCCGTGTCCGTCCGCAACAGCTAAGATAAGCGTTCCATCATCGCATTCAATTATCTTATAACTATCCTGGCATTCCATGCCGGTTCGTTTGTGGGAGGCACCTTGCACACTTTCGCCGAATACGTAATGTCTCATTATGCAATTATCCTCTCTCGGAAAAGCTTCTGATTACCAAACGTCGTTAGCTCCTATTGAACCGGGATCGGGAATGTTGTTCATGTCGAGAACGAGCGGAGCATTGGTGTCATTTGCAGTGCCGGTAGGGCCAGCAACATCCTCTAAATCTTTTGGCTGGCTTGCAGGCGCGGAAACGAGCGATGCCGCAGTGGATGCCCACTTAATCATCTTCACAAGCGCCTGCGGATTATTTGCCTGCAAAACCAGCTCGCGGTTGCCGGTGAACTCCTGAAGGATAGTATCGTCTGCGTCTTGACCAATAGAAATTGCAATGCGGACAGATTTCTTCCCCCAAGGGAGATGCAGGAGCTTGTCCAGTGGTTTCTTATAATCATCGGTAGGTTGTCCATCAGATAGCAACACAATTACAGGGGGCAGGGCACGGTCGGTCATGGGGGGAATAGTAAGCTGCGCCGCGAGCATATCAAATGCCTGACCCAAATCAGTAACGCCGCCAGTATCAAGATCGTCCCATGCGAAGTCTTCAATGTTCACAGGATTTGAAGTTACCCACGATGCGCCAGTCGAGAACTTCAAAGTCCTCACTAAAAGTTGCGCATTGGGGTTGTTTTGCGCCGCGTCTTTCATATCTGGTATGGTGGACTGTATTGCGTGGTTCACCGAACCTATCTTCTCTCCATACATAGAACCGGAACAGTCAACGATCCAGAAAAAGTGAAGGGGTCTGCTTGCCAATTCGCCACCGGGTCTTTTAAGAGCTTCCGCCATTTTTGTTATCCTCCTCGTTTTCTGTTGTTTTTGATTACATAAACTCGCCGATCACTTGACCGAAATTGATTTTTACGTCCTTCGCAACAGTTGCACTTTTGCCGACAGCAATGGGTATCTGCATACCATTAGGTTTGATATATGTCCAGTTATCCTTGCTGTCATTTCGTATTCCCCAAAGGTTGGGGTTCTTTGGGTTTTGAACCACTTCGCCTACAACGGTATTCATATCATAATCGGAAGAAATATGGTGTGAATAAAGCTTGGCGTCTTTCTGAAGAAGCACTCTATGCTTGCCAATAACAAGCGAAGCGGGGATAGGGACTGCTTTTTTGCAGTTCCAGCATGTGTGAGCTACGTTTGCTATTTTTTTGCTTTCATCATAAAATACTTCGGCTCCACATTTTGGACAAGGTATGATGCATGACATCAGGTTTGAGAAAGTATCAAGCCATTTCTTCTCCGTCACACGCTTATTCGGAGAAGCAAGGCCAACCGTAAATGATTCCACAAACAGGTCACGTAAGATTTGCGGATATAAGTCCCAATAGATAAGCACATTGTCCTGATAACCGCGTACAGGGCGATTTGATTTATCCGCCGAGTCATAAATAAAGACCGGTTGGGAACCGTAAAGCTTGTTCATTGCGTGAATGTCCATACACTTGATGTCAGCTTCCAGCTTGCCCTCAAGAGGATGCCCCATCATGAATATATAAAATAGCAATACAGCCAATGAGTAGAGGTCGGTATTGCGGGATGGTTTGGCTTTTCCAATCACTATCTCTGGAGCCATAAAGCGCGGTGTTCCATATATTGAGCTGTTATCTATTCCGTTTGCTGAAACATTATCGTTGTCGCAGATCAACACATCGCCATTCGCGGGGTCAAAGAACAGGTTCCCAAAAGAAATGTCTCGATAGCTGTATCCCATTGCGTGAAGCTTTTGATACCCGTTCGTCAGGTTGTAAGCAGCCCTGCACAGCGCATAGAAAGACGGTTCGGCCTTGCGCTTCATCATATCAACGATACTCTTATAGTTCTTTGGACGCAGTGGCATGATGTAGCCAAACGGTTCTCCAAATGTGCTAAAAACCAAGTCCTGCGGCCAGAGAAATGATGCGTCAGGACTCCCTTTCGTAACGAGATTATCAAGTATGGCTTTCTGTTCCCGTGTGGCCATGTGCTTGAAATACCACTTCAAAGCAAAATGCTTGCCCCCGTTTTCCACATCATAGACCTCGCCTTGACCACCTGCGCCGAGCAAGGCATTAACCTTGTACTTATTCTGGCTTTCCGACACGAGAATTGTGCCGAGTTTTAATTGACCGTCCAAGTCTTATATCCCCTTTATCTAATTTGCTGTAATACTGCATTTGTAACATTGCCATCAGGGACAAAAATCTTATAGGTATCCTTGCTAAATTGTAATTCAATGCAGTTACTATAAGGCGTTATTGCAATAAGGTCGTCAACCTTCTTATCAAACCCACCTTGCTCTCCGACAAAAATCAAACGCTTATTCGTTATGTAGAGGATGCCGCGATGGGTGTCGTACTGAACACTATCGACGACATCGGTTTTTCCGCCGCCCATATTTATTCGTGTCCCCTTGAAAAGCCCTGGAACGCTGTATCCGGTATTGCGGCGTACATAGCGTTTTCGGACTGTTTTCTTCTCGTAAATTGCCTTATCAATGTAATGGCAAGACTCACCGGCTTTTAGAAAAATCGTGTCCGTATTGAGAATCGGCAATCGTCCGTGCATTATTTCCTGCTTGGCAACATCAGGAAGTATGCTTGCGACAATCGGCGTCGTAGGTTGTTGCCGGAATAGATCAAGAAAGCCCATCTTCACACCTCCTTAGTTAATTCTTGATACTCTGATTGTATATTGCGCATCAGTTTCATTGCAAGACAGCTTCGAAAACTGACCGTTTTCTATGTTATATATGTCTTATCTCGAAAGTCTCTATCTGTTTGGATTCGATTGGGGTTTTTTGAAATACCATTGTTTATGCCAAACCTACTTTTTCCAACTAACTGAAGGGATAATTCTCCCGAAGGGAAGTCAACTCCAGCTTTATACACGCCAAGACTAATTCAACAACTTGTAACGGTACTGGTTGTTGTGAACTTACTTGCTGTGTATGCGTTTCAGGCTGTGATGGTTTGATTTCATTGATTGCCCATGCAATTCATTCATCTCCAAGAGATAGCACCACGACTCAACAGTCCACAATGCTGCATCCTCAGTCATGCCATAATCATCTCGGAGTTGCTTGATGAAGTGGATGGCAAATAGGGTTTTGTCTTGCTGCGAGGCCAGCTTTATCTGGAAATCCTCGTCATATGCGCTCAAAAGGAGGTTAATCTCTCTCCTGTTTGACGGAATATAGTCTGCTAACAAAGACTTCAGCTTCTGCCTATTTGTTGTACATTGAGGATGAGCAGTTTTCATTTCGATTAGCTTTGTTTGTATACCGTCCATTGTTATGCCCCTCAATACACAATCAGAAATTTAATATCATGCTTTCGAGCATACTGTTCAGCATCTGACTGTCGGTGACAGAGTATCGTAAACTTTGGGTGGACATCCCCAAAAGCGTTATCCCCAATGCTCTGGACTGATTCTGGAATTGAAATTGACTGCAAGGCAATAGTCAGTACTGCGCATCACTATTTAATAGAACAGCTCACATACGAAACTATATGAGGTATAACTCATTCAAATTGGCCCGGACTATTTTGCCGGGCAGACGCGTCACCAACATCTTCGTGGAGGCTTCATGGAACTGCTGTTGCTGCCGGAAGTTAAGACTTGATCAGCCATTCTCAGTGGCCTCTTTTATTGCGGTTATAACATCCTTTAGTGTCGATTTCAGTGAGCCGGTTTTCATTATCACTTTGCCAAGTCCCCACAAGTCATCTTTTGCACTACTGACCTCGCATCCTGATAAGATGCTCCTGATTTGCCGCCAGTACTCCTCACCAATGCTGCTTGGCAGACCGGCATCGTCTAATTGACGCGTTAGCCAGCCGGTATATAACTCTCCATTGGCAGTAACCACAAGTAAGGTAAAAAGCTGGTCACTCCCAGACGGAACGGCAAATCGAATTGCGTAGCTCGATTGTCCCATCTTAACAACACAACCGAGTTCTTTCGCATCTGCCATCAACTGCTCTGCGAAACCAACCTCTTCCGGCCCAACGTTATATTTCAGCTGCTCAAAGAAATCATCTTCGGACAATGTATAGCGTTTGCGCTTGTCATAGCTGGTTTCCGGAGTAATGTCTGTATCAACAGATACTTTAAGGCTTTTGTCGCCTTCCATCCGAATAATGGCGCGAGTCACTTCTTTTGTACGCATTACAACCTGGGGAATGACAAGCCTCCCCTTGTTCATTTGATATATCTGCAATTCGACCAAAGCCAGTGTAAAATGTAACTGAGGGGTTTGTGAAAGGAACTCGGCCAACTCCTCGGTACTCTCGCGAATGCCGTCACCGACTATCAGCAATAAGAATCGACCACGCCGAATATTACGCATAATTGCATCGATAATATTGCTTTCATCCTCTTCCCGAATTTTTGTAATAGTCCGGAGCGCATCAATAACCCCCATTGACTTATTTTTTGTGCGTTTATAATAATCCTTAACCTTCCGATTCAAATCATCAAAAGTCCATGTGCTAACTTCTTTTGCATATTCGATAATCTGCCCAACAACTTCTCTCCGTGCTTCAGGATTGCGCCAAAGCTTTGTTTCGACAATTGTTAAATATCCCTGTGGGCTGATAAACAAATTATCTATAAACCATCTGTCGGCGGTTAACTCTCGGCCAATGGAAACCAACGGCCCAAAAGCGGGTTCAATTTCAGTTACAGGAAGCAATGACGGATAGTTGTGAATCAATTCTTGCATCCAATCCTCTTGAAATGCCTTGCCGGTCAAAGGAACCCGTTCGAGTTTTACAGGGGTTTCACCATCCGGTATCATCAGTGGAGTTGCTTGAATACGCTCACCCATTAAGTACATGGCTTATTCTCCTTATATTTGGTGCTTTCATCAATCACGCTATGCATGACAAATCGATTCGTTAAGCTCACGTGTTAAAAACACTCTTCGCTTCTTCTGTTGCTTTTCGTTCATACATCCGTTTTGCCAACTCGCGTAACATTTCCTTTACGGCACTTACGACTTCCTGTGCCTTTTCAAAAGTCTCCCTGTTGATGATTGCCTCATGGGTGCACTCAGCATAATACATCGGAAGTTCGCCTTTGTTCCTCATCAGCTTTTTCTCGATATGGTTGTTCACATACTGCTTTTGAAGAACGGCATCACCGATGTATTTCTCGTTGCTGAGTATTTCGGTAATGCGGTCGGCCGTCCACTTTTTTCCGAAGACCGTGTAAATGCCTCTCGCATTCAAAAGTTTGTCGATATCATTGAGGAAAATGACAGAGTAAGACTTGCCGAAGGACAACCACGAACCATCGTTTTTTTGGGAAATGTTGAGGGCGTTTTAACTGCGGCATAGGTGACAAAGGTGGTCATGACGAACTTCTGGAGTGTGGGCTTGGTGTCCGTATAGCCGAATGTGGCCTCCATATGCTGCCAGAAAGCTACGAGCAGGTCGTATTTTTCAAACTCGGCCAAGTACCTGTTGTCTTCAAGCCCATCATCGGTGAGAATGCAGCGGACTACCTCCTCAAAAGAGGCCGCCTTGCTCCTGCATAGAAAACTCATCAACGCAATTTCAATCGTACTACGATTAAACGTCTCAAGCTCCAAATCATAGAACACCTGTGTTCTTTTCTTATTCTCAAAGAATCCGATGTAGTGCTGGATAACCAGCTTGAAGCGTTCTTCAATACCAAGGTCGAGCGTGAGCAAAGAGACCCGGTCATAATTTACGCCTCACACTCTCTCAACGAAGTACTCACTTTACGAACAGGGATATAAGCGCCAGAACCAGCGAAACACCTACACCAGACATGATGATTATAAGCTTTGTATTCATGGATTGCTTTATTTCTTGACACAATTTGAACATCTGGTCAACATTTGTTGACTCAAGCTTTTTTAAGAACTCGTCGTATTTCTTACTAAGGTCAGCTTTGCAGCTCTTAATCTCGGCTTCAGTATCCTCTATCTTACGGATATACTCCTTCTGTGTTGCGCTTATCTTCTCAGCCGTCTTTGCAAGGTGTTCTTGGTTGGCTTCATTCATTGATGCCAACAAGTTATCACAATTAGTAGAGAGTGCATCTGCCTGTGTTTTTTGAGAGGCGCTCATTGAGTTTGCAGCCTCAATTATTGAAGAAACGCTTCTTTGAAAGCTATCTGATAAAGCCGCATTACTTTTTCCCAACTCAACCGTCATTGAGTTTGCAACCTCAATTATAGAAGAAACGCTTCTTTGAAAGCTATCTGATAAAGCCGCATTACTTTTTCCCAACTCAACCGGTATGGCTTTAATTTCTGCTATTAGCGAAGCTCCTTTGTCGCCGAACTCAGATGATATAGCTCTGTTCCGCTCTGTCAGTTGCTGCACAAGCTCTTGGTGATCGGCCTTGACGGTTTCAACTTGTGACTTCATTTGGGCCTCAAGTTCGGCAGCCGTATCAGATAAGTGCTTTATCAGAGTTTGGTTCTCATCGAGCAATTTTTTAAATGCTTCTGCTTGGCTTGCACGCAATGCATCGGCGTTACCGTCGATCTTCGCAGTCAATTCCGCTGACTTTGTAGCAAAGTCTCGTTCCTGAGCCGAAATTGCTGCAACTATCTCATCCAGCTTCTTAACAAATTCTGACGAAGTGAGAATATTCTGTTGAAATTCTTTTACTTCTTTTTCAAGCTGTTCAACACTCTCAAACATATTGGCTCCTCCTGCATGATTTGAAATACCGGTTTGCTCGTTTTGCCATGATTCCGTAGTAAATTAAATCCTTTGTCCCGTTTTTATATGCTGCTTTGAGAAAATCGTCGTACACAATTCCCAAAGTATTTGCGTTGCTTTCGAGATAGTTCAGCATTGACAGTTTCCCAGGTATGTCACAGACAGAATATAGCTTTCCAAAGGAGCCTGTAAGCTCTCTCAAATCGCTTTGTGGTGCGCTACTCATAAGTCGATCAAGTCTACTTTCTTCAAACTGACCGTTCATGCGAAGATGCCCACAGAATAGCAAGAAATCAAGCTTATACGAGTATCTATTACTGTTTATGCGCTCGATGTTGGCAAGAGTGGTTTTACTGATGCCTTGTATGGCTTTATTTGTAATCTCCCTTACTGACATATCGCCATATAGCGCCTCATCGCTTTTCAGTTTGATAAATGGTAGCGTGAAATAGTCTTTTATCCCGGATGTAATCCGATCGCTGTCGTTATCTGAATTAGTCCTCATAAACTCGTAGAGATCGAGGAACTGTTCGTGGTGATGATAGAGGTATTTGATGTAATACCAGTCCACAAAGACGCGGATGACTTCCTCCGGGGAGCTGGCTCTGTCCGTTTTTGCTATACCCTCACGGTTATTACCGAGAAAGTCGAAGTAATCGCGGAGACGCTTTTTCATTCTCCGCAGCATCTTTTTCGGGTCGGTTTCATATGAAAGCGCGTCTGTTGAGCATATGTCGATTAAAATGTCAATTCCAGCGCCGTCTTTGCTCTTACGATACGAGTACCAGTCGTTTATGTATCCAACAGTGTAGAGCATGAATAGTTTTTGCTTTACATCCTCGATAACGTCAAAGCCGTATGAGTTTACTCGGAGAACCTGCTTGTCCGCCACGAAACCGTTATATAACGCAATCAGGTTGTTATACAGCTCATCCTTTGTCGGGCAGTTGTTGGTGAGCTTCCGATAAATATCAGCATAGTCGTTGTCAATACCCGAAAGTAGTCTGGGAACATCATCTATGTCTGTATTTCTCTTGAGAAGTCTCGCTGGAATGTTTGAGCTATGATTTTCAAGATAAATGACGAATGAGCGCACACGCTCATTGGCGCGTCCGGCACGTCCGACCTCCTGAACATACTCATTCTTTGAGAGGGGCAAGCCAAAATGAATGATATTGCTGATGTTTGGGAAGTTGACGCCAATACCAAGCTCCTCACTGGCGATCAATACTTTGCATCGTCCGTCTACAAAATGGTGGTATGCCTCCGGGTTTTCGGAGGAGAAGATGTCGGCCTCATATCCAACGACATCGGCAACCTTGCGAGAAATATCATCGTTCTTTGTGAAGATGATGGTGCGCTCGTTACGGTCAATAAGCCTCTGAGCAATTTCGCCGGTCACAGTGTACATTTCATCCGGCTTCCTCACGCAACGGAAGTCGTAAGATACGTTGTATTTCTCAAACGATACAGGAGAGAGGAAGTTCTCCTGTGGAATACCTAATTGCTGCTGCACGTCCTCAACAACTGTAAAGTTTGCCGTCGCCGTGAAGCCTAAAAGGTTTATCTGGTCAAGATACCTGTTCAAGTATTTGGATAGCATCAGATATTCCGGACGGAAATCATGTCCCCAATTCGATAAACAGTGAATTTCATCCAGAACGATATATGACACCAGCGGCCCCGACGCGACCTTTTCCTCGTGCATCTTAATTAGCTTCGTTCCGCTGTTGATGTATCGGAATTCCACAAGCAGATTCCGATTCTGCAAGGTCATTGGCGTCAGGTAGTTAAGGCTATTATGGATGTCATACTCGCTGAAGCTGTTTTCATCCGTCAAGCAAAGATGGGCTACGTTGTCTATATGATGGAACTTCTTGAGGTTGCGAATCTGATCTTCTATCAGGATTTCAGTAGGTGCCACTATAAACATCGGTAGAGGCTGCAAAATAGACGCCATATAGAATATCAAGGATTTCCCGCTTCCGGTGGGCATAATGCAGACCATGTGCTTCTTTGAACCGAGCATACGGCAAAGCACCTCATATTGACCCTCTTTGAAGCTGTCAAACGGCGATATTTCGCTTAGTAGATACTCAATGTCTCTCTGGTTCTCCTTGCCCAAGCGATAGTTTATCTTACGCCCATACCAGATTTCACGGGCGTTAGATATAATCTCCGTGTTGTTACGGACGCATATCCCCGAAGTTCCGTCGAGGTCAAGTTTGTGCCCGCATCCGTCAAGTCTGACCTGCATCTTGACCTGCTCAATCTTCATCAAGCGGCAGAACAAAGCGGCGTAGTGGTTTATCATGCCTACTGCATATTTGAGATTATCCCTGTCACCCTGATAAGCCAGCTCCATGCCGTTGTCGGCCATATAATTGTTTTTGACCATTTGCAACAGAACGATGGCCAGCCTATAAATGCTCCGATAATCAAGCTCATAGGGCGATTCGATGTTGTTTATGTAATGAGGGATGTCATCATCCGTAATCTTGGAATCCCGGACAAGGTAGTTGTATATCAGCGCGTAGACGTTGGCGTCCTTGTGGGTACAAAGCATATCTTTCTTTATCCCATAGATGAAAAAACCCTTGTCGGTGTTGCCGATGCCACAGGGCACATAAATACGATCCGGCGTCTCGTTGATTGTAGGATTGGTATAATAATCGTCGTAGTCTTCTCTGACCTGCAATGCCCCTTGAGGGACTGCTTTTTCCTTCTTCTTCAGCTGTTCGACTGGAACGACGACTTTTGCCGCTTCCTCCAGACGTTCTTGCTCAACTCTCGCAAGCTCTGCCAGAATATTGCTGCTGAAGCAAGAAGCCCATGTGTCTACTGCCCATATTGCTCTGTCATCTACGATAGAGTGTTGCTGAACCAGTATTTTGACAAAGCGGCCCTTTGCCAGTGCATCCATCGGGAAAGATTTCCGCATTTCCGTTACGATACCGATATCATAGGCTGTCAGCAGCACATTGACTTTTGCAGCGTCGTTCTGGAATATATCATTAAGCAATCCTCTCATATGGCTTTTTGATAGGAGGATTCCCGGATTGCGTTTGATTATTGCAACTAAATCCATACTCACATTCCCCGATTTCGTCTTTGTTTACCAGTTGAATTTGAACTTCGACTTAATCTCGTCCAGATTCACACCCAAATCCCCGCCGATCTCTGTAAGATTCCTGTTTCTGCTGATATCCAACTCTTTGAGTACCAATAACTGAAGCAAAGCTTGCTCATACTCATTGATGTTGTCACTGTTATGGAATATGGTGAAGAAGATTGCGCCTTTACTATGAGTAGCGCGAACATGGATATTAGCCCCTTTTTTGAATACCTTACCGGTTCTACGCATGATCGGAACGAAGTTACCCTTGCTTGGATTGCCTGAACCTGCCGCATGGAAGTGGATGTCTATAGCATGGCAGCAACATCGGCTCGATGCTCCCGGACAGGAGCGTGCCTAGGTTTGTCAGGATCAGCTTATCTTCAAATTCATGCAGGTAGATTCTTCCTCCGATGGTATAATCGGAATAAGCAATACAACACGTTTTTCTGCATCGGCATCAATCGGGGCATAGAGATACTTGTTGTTATAAGGAGCTATATCCCGATTCAACGGATTATCCTCTCTGATGCAATTTAACGGAAAATACTTTTTTGCACCGGTACAGTAAAACGATACTTGAAGCGGAACATTAGTATCTCACCTCGCGCACTAAATAAATTACCCCTATATTACTATTATTTTTACATTATATAGCAAAACGTTTATGTTCACAAGCATTATATACAATTTTTCGTAGATGCTGCACCTTTTTTGTCACAACATTAACCAAACATTGCCCTTGGCGCTATTGAATAGGGAAGAGGCCCGCCATCATGACAAGGATAAAAACATTCTCCTTGTTCGCCTGATAATATAAAAGAGCATGAGCATCAAAAAGCGGATCCGCTTGCAACATCGTCGTTGTAGGCGGACCCGTTTTTATTTATTTCTATTTGATTATGCCATATGCCGCTCTACAAACCAGCGTCCGATGAACGGCTCACGCATAAAAAAACCACCGGGAGGCCTCTTTACGAAGCCAGCCCCGGCGGTCTGATTTTATATGTTTTTGAATAATGGACGGCAAATAGACGGCAAATGGACGGCAGAAGCATTATCAAGGAAAAATAAAAGGCCCACAAATATTCTGGCCTCAAGTTTTACATAGAGGACATAGAAAGGGCTCACAGAAGCTCTTAGAGGGCACTGCATTAATGCAACGCAGTTGGAAACGATTGCATTCTCCGATCCCAAGCCCTCACTATACTCTCGAACCAGACCTTCGGTTCGGTGAGGTTGTGAAAGCAGAGCACAGAGAGCAGTATCACTCTACTAAGCCCCAGGCAGCCGGTAACGTTCTTGGCCGGTGGAGACATACTCCCCCCGTGAAAGTTTTGGCATAGGCCCGGAACAACCGACGGGCGCCGTTTGAAATAATACGCAGGTCGCGCACGAGCACCCTATTGCAGCATCTGGGATGGTAGAAAAATATCTCGTTTGAAAAAGAGAATAGAAAAAAACTCTCCAGCCGAAAAGACTGAAAAAGGGTTTGAAAAAATGGTTTCCGTGGTTGATAGGTGACTATTGAAGCCCTGTTTCGCTTCATGGAATTATTCGGCCTTCCGCTGCAGTATGAAGGCCACTTACTCCCAAGAACGGTCGCAGGGAATAATTAATAAGTATAGGTCCACAATCTTCTCAAGAATTACATACATCATGGGTGAGCAATCATTCGTTTAATTCAATAATAAAATCTTTATATAGTAACTCGTTAATAATATTTATGTATTTCTCTTTATCATCATTGTAGAGTTCTTTTACTTTTTTGCCAGTAATCTTTCCATGCTGTTTTATATATCCAAGAATAAGCATCTCGTTTTCGTCTACCTGTTGCATATTAAATTTATCAGTATTTAATTTATAAATCTTATAATCCAGAAATAGATTTTCTTCAAATTTGCCTTCTATTTCTACCCTTAGCCAATCTAATGGATACCACTTATCGTCGTTGCCTTTATAAAAGCATTTCTCGAAAACATTACCAGTATGGGATTTACGGTTGGGTTCAAATTCTTCTGATATCTTTGTATATGCGTTATTAATGCTGGTTGCCTCAAAATTATCAAGATCGGGAATTTTGCACTTAACTCCTAATAGATTTGATTTTTTACTACCTCTTACCTGTAATTGCAATGGCTCCAACAATTTTACTCTAATATACAAATCCCCAGTAGGCTGGGGATAATTTAGTTCATAAACATACTTGCATTTATCAGTTGGTATATATTTTGATGCAACGCCAACCATTATCGTACTATCAGCTGGTATAATTTCTTTAACCTCTTCCCATTGAGAGATTTTAACAAACCTTTTATCTTTCACTGTGTATTCAGGAATAATTAAGTCACCAATAGCCCCATTATTTATGGCCGGCAAATTTCCACCGTAGAAATATCTAATATTTCCATTCATCACTATGACAGGTATCCTAACTGTTTTTTCCTGAGAATCATACAACAAAATTCCACCTGCTCTCAAATTATTAACTCAATAATGAACCACCACAATAAATTAGTAGCGAGTAATACCTCTGTATGCATTTAAAAATATATTTTTCAATCCAGAGTTGATTCATAAATATTCAACCATTCGCATGCGCCCACTTGGTTCTCCATCCATCAAAAACAGATTTATGCTTTTTCCACGTGTGGCCATTTCGTTATCTCCTCATTCATAATTAAATATCATCAATTTCCAACTAATTATACGATACTTGGTTAGAGACAAGGCCAATAAGACTTGAATTAAGTCGAACTTTATCGTGGGGAATAAGTACGTATCGCCAAGGCTTTCCGCCGTTTACAGAATTTCAATCCGTCACGGTATTACATGTTGCAGAGGTATTCCCAAGCAAGGGCTTCACCGACTTGATGAAGCTTGTATTTGGAATTACTCGCCGATAGAGCTGATACTATTTCATGTGCCGGAGCGGAAGTGATAATGGCGTCCATATCAAAGCTACTTTGAGATTAGCCCGAAGTATTTCTCAAAGAATGCTGATAGCTTCTCAATGACACTTTGTTTTTTCGCCGCTCGGTCGCCGCTGCCGAAACGCGATATGGGCGGCATAATCTTGTCAATGTCGGTCCCGGTTGTTTTGATTTCTCCGTCACGGAATGCGTTGTCGAGAAATCTGCGCGTATCCTCCGGCTTTAGTTTTTCCTCGGCGATAATTGCCTCAAGGTCATGCTCATGCTGCTCAACTACATAATTATGCCATTCTGACATTACATCATCTACATCGTTGATACCTGCAATGAAAGTTTCGATTAATTGTTTTTTACTGCGGAGCTCAGAACTGGCATCTATGGCTCTCTTAATGGCGATTAGCACTTCTTTATCTTCGCAATGGGTGTCATGGTACTTAGTTACCAGCATCAAAATGTAATCGATGTTGATCTCGATCTGCTTGATCAGTTCTACCTCAAACACAATATCGTTCGTAATATCTGTTCTTTCATCGGCTGCGCTTCTGCGTTTCCATTCATCCCGCAAATCCTGATATCTGCTAAGGTAATCCTGCAGATCGCCTTCTGAAATCAGTTCCTTACCTTGGAATTCATCAAAGGATAGGAGCAAATTTCGCATACGCAGAATTGCGCCAAAGAGAACAATGAATTCTCTCTGTGCTTTTTCTCCAAAGATCTGAGGAGTCGTCAACGGGAACTTTCCTATCAGATCCTCTATCATCTCTACATAACCCGGCATCTGCTTTCCATTGGCAGATAAATAGCCGTAGTAGTAATCTTTAAAACTCTTCAGCAGCACAATGCCGCCGGCGTTCTTGTCGCCAAAGAGCGAAATGGCGCTGTCAACACGTTTTTGAAGGTTGCGAAAACATATGATGTTGCCAAAGGTCTTAATGGAATTAAGAATACGGTTCGTTCGGCTGAATGCCTGTATTAAGCCGTGCATTTTCAGATTCTTGTCCACCCACAGCGTGTTCAGGGTGGTGGCGTCGAAGCCGGTGAGGAACATATTGACCACGATCAGCAGGTCAAGCTCCTTGTTCTTCATCCGCAGGGATACGTCCTTATAATAATTCTGGAACTTATCGCTGGATGTATCATAATTCGTGTGGAACATCGCGTTATAATCCCGGATGGCGGCATCCAGAAAATCGCGGGAGCTCTGGTCAAGGGCAGAGGTATCCTCTGAATTTTCCTCGTCCAGAATGCCGTCCGTTTCTTCTTCGTTTGCTCCATAGCTGAAAATGGTGGCGATCCGCAGCCGCTTGGTTGGGTCGGCGGTCATCTGGTTTTTGAACTCTTGATAATACAGTTTTGCCATCGGTATGGATGCCACGGCAAAGATGGAATTGAATCCACTAATCCGCTGTTTACGCTTGACTTCCTCCACCACGCCCCGTTCGGAAGCTGCAACCTCGGAAATATTGGTCAACGAGTTGAAAACATAGGTCTTGTCTCCTCGGTAAGTTTTACGGTCGAAATGCTCCAGGATGTACTTGGTCACCAGAGCAATTCTTTGTGGAGCCATCATTGCCTTTTCACGATCAATGTCCCAGACCTGCTCATCGTTAATGTCTGGCTCTACATCCATAGTCTTAATATAGTCCACACGGAACGGCAGAACATTTTTATCGTTGATGGCATCCACAATGGTATAAGTATGTAACTGGTCGCCAAAGGTCTGCTCGGTTGTAAAGAACTCCGTGGCTCTCCCGGCATTGACCGCGAAAATCGGTGTTCCGGTAAAGCCGAACAGGTGGTATTTCTTAAAATTTTTGACGATGGCCGTGTGCATATCCCCGAACTGGCTGCGGTGGCACTCGTCAAAAATGATGACGATGTGCTTCGTGTATACCTCGTGGCCGGGATTCTTCTTAATGAAGGTCGCCAGCTTCTGGATGGTGGTAATGATAATATGGGCGTTGGGGTCTTCCAACTGCCTTTTCAGAACCGTGGTGGAGGTGTTGCTGTTGGCTGCTCCTTTTTCAAAGCGGTCATATTCCTTCATGGTCTGGTAGTCCAAGTCCTTGCGGTCGACCACGAACAGTACCTTGTCGATATAAGGCAGCATGGACGCCAGCCGCGCCGTCTTAAAAGAGGTCAGCGTCTTGCCGGAACCCGTGGTGTGCCAGATATAGCCGCCGCCCGCCACGCTGCCGTATTTTTTATAGTTATTGGCAACCTCAATGCGGCTCAGAATGCGCTCGGTGGCGGTGATCTGATACGGGCGCATGACCATCAGCATATTCTCCGAGGTGAAAATGCAGTATTTGGTGAGCACATTTAGGATGGTATGCTTGGCAAAAAAGGTCTTGGTAAAGTCGATCATGTCCGGGATCACACGATTGTTTGCGTCCGCCCAGAAACAGGTGAATTCAAAGCTATTGCTCGTCTTCTCCTTCTTGGCGCTGCCGGATTTTGCATCCTTGATGGCATTCCAACGCGTGCTGTTGGAGTAGTATTTGGTGTTCGTGCCGTTGGAGATGACGAAAATCTGCACATACTCAAACAGGCCACAACCAGCCCAAAAGGAGTCTCTCTGGTAGCGGTTGATCTGATTGAATGCCTCCCGAATAGCCACGCCCCGGCGCTTCAGCTCAATATGTACCAAGGGCAAACCGTTTACCAGAACCGTCACATCGTAACGGTTGTCATGCTTTGCCCCATCGTCCGTGCCGATCTCATATTGATTGATGACCTGCAGACGGTTATTATGGATATTCTTTTTATCGATGAGCGTGATGTTCTTGGAGGTGCCGTCGTCCCGTTTCAGCACCTGGACGAAGTCCTCCTGAATCTTCCGGGTCTTCTCCACGATATGCTCGTTGGGATTGGCAACGGCATCAGAGAAGAATCGCTCCCATTCTGCACCGGAAAAGGCAAAGCCGTTCAGAGCCTCCAGTTTGCCACGAAGGTTAGCGATCAAGTCCTTTTCCGTGTGGATAGGCAGGTATTCATAGCCTTGTTCACAGAGCAGACGGATGAATTCCTTTTCCAGCGCGGCTTCGCTCTGGTAGCTTTCAGAACGGACCCTAACCGGCTCATATTCCGTTACCACGGTGTTTTCCGATGTCTCTGCCACAACATTAAAATACGGCACGGCGTTCATCTCATTTCTTAAGCAAGTTCTTTGAATGTCAGCAGTTTGTCACGGTAGTATTCATATAGCTTTTGATGAGCCTCGATTTCGGCAGGAAGACCTGTGGTGATGTCGTTACATAGGGCATCAAATCGGTCAAGAATTGAAACAATTCGTTGTTGTTCCTTTAATGGTGGAACGTCAACAACAATGTTTACTAAATCGGATGCATTGACAGACGGCGTACCCCCCTCTTTTTTATAAGCAAGTATTTTTTCATTGAAACAACTCAAATAATAGAACAAATAACGATTAGTAACAAGTATATCGTTGCGACTTTTTATTCTATAGCAAAGAGGCCCAAGCCAAAATGGATTATATTGGTACCCAACAAATCCTATTCCGCCTTGACCTCGTGATGGTGTTGTAACTGTATCGATTTCACAATTTGCTTTAGAGGTATATCCAGAATTTGTTGTACCTGCATTTATATATTCATACTTATTGGGTAATTCAAAAATATCATTTGGTTTGCTGCCTGTTTTTATTGTTGCAAGTTCTCCCAAAAAATACTGTTGAATATCGTCAGAGTTTTCAATCAAGACTTTTCTATAATACTCATACTGTTTTTTTCTCGCTTGCAGCTCCGCTTGCAGCTCCGCTGTAAGCTCCGCTGTAAGCTCCGTGAAATTGTCCAGAATACGGACAATTTCACGCTGCACAGGCAGCGGGGGGACGGGAATTTTGAAATTTTCAATATCAAATATATGAACATGCGGAACACCTCCACCTTTTTTTGTCCCAAATATCTGTTCTTGGATATTATTCAGGCAATAGTAAACATACTTCGTAGAAACATCTGTCTTTCCAACAACAGAAAAAGCATCATTTACGAAGATGAGTCCATTCCAATATTGTACAAAACCAGCACCTGCACCACTTCCGGCAATGGTAATCGTTTCTCCATCCCGATTGTATTTGTCGCAATAGAATGCCGGCTCTTTTCCTCCGGATATTACGGGGTATATTCCATCATTCGATTGCGCCTTAGTCATTGAAGTACCACGTTGCATAATAGTAGCATTCTTCAACTCAATGTGCTTAACCCCATTCGGACAATACTCTGCAATCAGTTCATCCAATCTTCTCATTCGCCCACCTCAATTTCTGCGATGATTGTATTGATTTCATCGCGCAAAACCTGCTCGCGGGCAACGATTTCTTCAATTTCGGCGTTCAGCTTCGCAATATCTACGTGCTCACGTGTGTCCTCCGCCTCCACATAGGTGGACACGGAAAGGTTATAATCGTTCTCCACGATTTCCTCATAGGCCGCCAGATGGGAGAAATGCGCCGTCTCTGACCTCTTCGCAAAGATGTCCACAATCCGCTCAATGTTCTCCGGGGTAAGCTTATTGTTGTTCGTAACTTTAACGCACTCGTCCGTCGCGTCAATAAACAGGGTCTTGTTGTCGTTCTTGTTTTTCTTCATCACCATGATGCAGGTGGCAATGGAGGTGCCGAAGAACAGATTGCTCGGCAGCTGGATGACGCAGTCCACATAGTTGTTGTCTACCAGATACTTGCGGATCTTCTGCTCCGCGCCGCCGCGGTACATAATGCCTGGAAAGCAGACAATGGCCGCCGTGCCGTTCGGAGCAAGCCAAGAAAGGCTGTGCATAATAAACGCCATGTCCGCCTTACTCTTCGGAGCCAGAACTCCGGCGGGAGAAAAACGTGGGTCGTTGATGAGCAGCGGGTTTTCGTCACCCGCCCATTTGATAGAGTAAGGCGGATTGGAAACGATCAGCTCAAACGGCTCATCGTCCCAGTGCTGCGGATTGGTAAGAGTATCCTCGCAGGCAATACTGAATTTGTCGAAGCCGACATCGTGCAGGAACATATTGATACGGCACAGGTTGTAGGTGGTGATATTGATCTCCTGCCCGAAGAATCCGTTACGGATGGCATCCTTGCCCAGAATTTTTTCCGCTTTCAAGAGTAGCGAACCAGAACCGCAGGCAGGATCATACACCTTGTTGATCTCGGTTTTGCCCACGGTTCCAAGCCTCGTCAATAACTCTGATACATCAGCAGGAGTATAGAATTCGCCGCCGGATTTGCCAGCACTAGAGGCATACATAGACATGAGATACTCGTAGGCGTCGCCAAAAGCGTCGATTGAGTGGTCTTTGACTTCGCCAAGGTTCATGGCGCCGACGCCGTTGAGCAGCTTGACCAGTTTCTCGTTGCGCTTTGCCACGGTGGAACCCAACTTGTTGCTATTGACGTCGAAATCGTCGAACAGACCGGTGAAGTCGTTCTCCGCCTCGCTGCCCTTCGCGGAATCCTCGATGTGATTAAAAACGCGTTCCAGCGTTTCATTCAGGTTTTCATCGTTTGCGGCTCTTGCTCTGACGTTGCAGAATAGTTCGCTCGGCAAAATGAAGAAGCCCTTTTCCTGTACAAGGCCCTCCCGGGCTCCTTCGGCTTCGGCATCCGGCATTGCCGCGAAATCAAAGTCTTTTTTACCGGCAGCGTGCTCGCCGCTGTTGATATAGCTGCACAGGTTTTCGGAAATATAGCGATAGAACATCGTGCCAAGAACATAATTTTTGAAGTCCCAGCCATCAACAGCCCCACGCAGTTCATCCGCAATTGCCCAGATAGCGCGGTGCAGTTCGTCCCGTTCCTGCTCTTTTTTCGTATCAATCATTAATTGCTTCCTCCGTTTTCATCTGGCACATAATCTATAATATCGCCATAGTTGCAGCCAAGCACATGGCAGACCTTGTCCAGTACATTGAACCTGACCGGCTCATCCCTGCGAGTGTCATTCTGGTCAACTAAGCAGTACTTTTTTTGCTCTTTTCGCTTTCATCTAAAAGTCTTATATACCGATGAAGAAGCTCGGCAAAATCATATTCGAAATACTCACGGTTGGATTTGCAGGTTCGCCATACTTTTTTTACAAAACTATCATCCTGCCACTGATCGTCCGTATAAGTAGTCAAAATAGACGTCAGTTCAACTTTAGATGCAAAAACCACAGATATCCATTTCGATGCATCGGCAAAATATTTCACTTCATTCATATACCGCTCTGCCTCGGGACCCTTCACCGGGCAAACACCTATCAAGTAGTTCTGCAGCTCAGAACAACTTGCGCGAATTGCCTCCTCTGGTTTAAATTCGGTCTTTATTTCGATTTCTCCAATCTTTTTGCACCCATTTTTTCCGCGACGATAAGATATGTAATCAGCCTTGATCTGGTTCATAGCTTTTAAAAACTCATCTTTTTTTTCGAGGCAAACAATTCTTCCGTAACCATCGATGTTTATGGTGAACTTTTGATTTACCATGTCCATCGCCTTTCGTGCGATTCCCTCATCTAAAATATTTTTTAACTCTTTTTTCTCAAACAGATTCCAGCTGCCTTTGAGACGACCTTTTGCAATATTATGTTTGTTATAAAACGCAGAGAGGCTGATGGTTTTTCTCTCAATTAAAACACCTTTTAATTCAACCTTAACGACGGTATATCGTTCGTCAAAAAGTTTTTTAAGTTCCATTCGAACCCAATCTATTTCTGTGGGAAATTGCTTTTCTGCAGGTGGATTGTTGTCTATATTATTTATGGGATTACTCTGGTCTGAGAGTTCAGAGTTCTGAGAGTCATTTTGTTCATTTGACTTATCCCCAATACCGATAGTAGCATCTAATGCGCCTATATCAACAGATATTTGGGTTCCGATATCATTCCTTCGGACAGGGTATATTCTAAGCATGTTTGGGATTTCCAACGCAGGTTCAACATCTATGGAATCGGCAAAAACATACAACACATCTCTGCAATGGATGTAATTCAAGCCTATTGACTTCAAGTAATTCACCGTCAATTTTTTCATCAGCTCGTTTGACACATTAAATGTCGCCATGGTGTCAGGATGCGTAGTAAACACCATGCAATTACCGCGATATGATTTTAACCAATTTGCATCATTTTGTGAAATGCTGTGCTTTATGAATAATACATCCCCATCCAAGGAATTCAAAACATCAGATAACCGATTTGCTTTTATATATTCAACGGTAACCTGAGCTTCCGGCGTGATACGGACCTGTTTCTGCCTGAGTATTTCAAAAAGTCCCATAGTGTTGCACCCTCCTTGTTTAATGTTTTATACAAGCAGTTCAAAGCAATGTATTGAGCCATATTTTTCACCGTTTTGAACTTGTATATATGGAGCCATATTATAAAGCTCTTTTGAAACATAAACGCAGGTTTAATAGTCAACTTTCCCATCTTTAAAATCCTTACCGGTTAATAATATATATTCACCGGTCTGATGCTCATCTTTTTTAGCGCCTACCAGCCAACTTGAGCATGAAGTTTGCAACAATCCTCTAACGAGATGGTTTCATTTATTCCTCCGAACATCTCGATAAATTGCGATTACGTTATTTATGCCTTGTCTGCCTCCATAAGTTCTTGGTTTACTTTCTCAACAAAGTCATAGTACTCTCCGCCCCGCAGGCATTTTTCTACGCCGCTTGATTCTTTTACCACGATAGTAGTAATGTATTGCCCGATACCGATGGTAACCCAATATCGTATACCGTCTTGTTCGATTTCCCAAGTTGAGTCTACGAATTTCCCACGATCTTCTCTGACTTCGGCTGTACGTAGTACCCATTCGTCGATATTAAAATGGAGAAGACGGTTAATTACAGAATCCGGTATATCCCTTTCGCTAAGGCGCGCTTGAAAGTGTTGCCCATCCATGTATAGCTCTGACACATATTGCATCTTATATCGGACGCGTTCAAAGAGCGACGGGGGACCGAATTCTGCATTAAACCTGATTTTTTTGTATTTCGCAGTATACATTCTGAATACCTATCCTATGTATTTATGATGGGAAAGCTTTATGTTTTACTGATTGACCATAGCATATTGCAGCGTCGTATCCACACTTTGATGCCCAAGAAGTTGCTGAACCTGCTCGACAGTCATACCTTTATCGATGGCTATGCTCAATAGTCATTGCGGATTTCCGGAGAAAGCGTATCGTCATGTTTTACCGCCTGTAGAAATGGTGACAATTCACCGGAGGTTAATGCCTTAATAAATTGTTTGCTCAGTACCTTTAATATAATCCCCTTCCCCCAAAAAGTCGGAAACACTATTTGCCGTGTGAATCATAAACGTATAACCCTATTAAGATAAAAATTGCATATATCAACGCACCGCAGAACCCCTTTTATATCTCATAGACCTGCCCATCGGAAAGGTATTCTATATGATACGGCAGCCCCAGGCTGCCGAGAAGTTCAGGAGATGCGCTGTGGATAGGAATGATCGCCTTCTTTGGCATAACGCTGTTGCATAAATCCGCAATCGCCTTCGGCGTGGCATGACCGCTTGTATGCAGATGCATTACATTCTGAAATCCGTCGAGCAACGGCTGGAGTTTGTTGTCTGGCTGCTTTAAATACCCCTCCCACATGGAATAGATAATCAGGCAATCGGAATTATGAGATTCCCTGTATTTATTCATGATCTCAAGAAACCGTTTATTGCCCCGGACCATCATACAAAATCCTTGTTTCTCAGCTTTTTCCTCGAGATTCTTTCCGTAAGTCAGGGCTTTTTTGAACGAATAAAGCTGAGTGTACTGTTCACCGTATTTACGGGCAATATCGATGATGTCTTTCTGAAAAGAGTCGCAGAAGAAATATTTGCCCCTTGGAGTAGCTTCATGGAAGGAGGCTACCCGGTCGATATTTGTGGAGGCACAGATAACAAACACATATTTATATTGGGAAAGGAGTTCAATAGCCTGTTGCTGCAGCTCATGTTCCGTTATAGTGAGCGAAACATCGCGGGAAAGCGTCGTGCCCTCGGTGATGACCACATCCACCTGCCCGACATACTTCTTGAGCATGGGAATAACCGCTTTCCCGCGAAAGCCGTGCGTCCGAAAGTCGCCGGTATGAAGAATCCGTTTCCCCTCTGATTCGATCAAAAACATATAAGAGTCGTAGGCGCTGTGATCCACCATAAAAGGTGTGATAGAAATGTTGCCGATGACGATTGTTTCTCCGGCCTCAAAAGTTCGGATCGTTTCTATGGTTGATACCAGATTGGGATTGATACGTTTCTGAAGAGCAAGATGAACGTCCTTTGCAGCCTGTCCCATATAGAGCGGCGTGTTTGGCAGGATGCGGGGCAGCATCCCGATATGATCCCCATGGTAATGGGTGAAGAAAACGCCGTCGCAGTTCATGTCACCCTGCGTGACGCCTTCGACTGTCAGCGTTTCTTCCGGAATTTTTCCGTCCTCATCCGGGAGCTCGGAACCCATATCGATGAAGATACGGGTATTTTCCGTCCGGATTTCCGTGACGCATCCGCCTATTTGATGTGTACCTCTATGGATGATGATTTTCATAAGAACACCACCTGTTTGACAGCATACATCTCCATGAGCGGCGGAGCCAACGTCCGCCGGTCATAGAGCATATCCATGTCATGTTTCATAAAATCCGCACCGGCTTACCGGCTATTCCCTGTATATTTACAAGAATAAACCCGGATCATGGAAAAAACAAGAATTGAGCAAGGCATACAAAACGATAAAACATAACTGCACCAACGAAGGTTTATTGTTGAAAGATTCTGATATAGAAAAACTGTATGACCTGACGCTAGCTATCTTTGAAGTACTGCAGGACAGGTACGACGTCCATGCACCGGAGCATCTTAACCTGCTATATGAAGCGGAAGGAATAATATTACTATTTTACAGTATATAGCAAAGAACTTGTGCTCACAAGCATTATAAACAATATCACATAGGCTCTGTACCTTTTTGTCACAACTTTAACCAAATTATTCCCCTTGGCGTTATTGAACAGAGGAAGGACCCCATCACCTCGACAAAGATAAATACATGTGATTTACCCAACAGATGCAGAAAAATGGCATGAGCATCAAAAAGCGGATCCACTTGCAGCATCGTCGTTGCAGGTGGACCTGTTTTAATTATATTCTATTTACTATGCCATAACTTTCTTCCCCATAATGTGTAGACCTGCCCGTCGGAAAGATACTCTATAGGATACGGCAGCCCCAGGCCGCCGAGCAGTTCGGGATTTGCGCTGTGGATGGGAATGATTGCCTTTGTCGGGCAGACTATACCGCAGATCTCCGCGACTGCTTTCCCGCGGAACCCGTTCGTACGGAAATCGCCGGTGTGAAGAATCCGCTGATGAATGCCGTTACGAAACGTGCGTCTGCAGCTGGAGAGAAAAGAAATACAATCTTATAGATATTAATAACCAGTTGAAGTCTTCACTTGCACAATATTTTCAATTTACGTTTTTTCATTTAACTGATCAATTATCCATTTTGAGTTTTCAGCAGAGTTAGTAAAATCTCGCCAATCATTTTTATCATTAAGATGCTTTGAAAAATAATCAATTATGTCATTTTTGCTTTCGTATTTTAATAATTTCTCTAAAGCGATATTTTTTTCCCGACTTCCGCGCAGTAGTGAAGTATATAATGATGAAACGATCTCCTGATCGTCCATTTTACACAAGGCTGAACAGATATCACTTTCGTAAGCATAATCAAATTTGCTTTCCGATTCATAACTTCCACCATAGGGTGTAATATCATTGTAAGCCCTGATCAGCGCTTCGGTTGCGAGCTTATTAGTCGGATAATTTGATAACACTTTTGCAGACATTCTTTTTAAAGGCGGTCCTAAGCTATCGGAAATTCTTATGACTAATTCTACTAACGATTCATCGTTTATTTCTGCAATTCCCTGTAAAAACCCTTCAAGTAAGTTTATATCAATTTTACTCTTTCCTACTTCAAATTCTTTCTCCACTGATTCGATAATATCCTTTTTTCCCTCATCCGGATAGTATTTCAACATTCTTGCTATTGATCTTGCTTTTACAAAGACATCGTTACTTTGAATATTTTTATAGAGGGTTTCATAGCTGTTATCTTCAACTGTGTTATCCACAAGTACTATTTTCGATAAATCTACATTTTTATCAGTTGAATATAAAATTAATTCGAGTAATTTATTAGGTGCACTTACATCAACACGAAATGCTTGGGAATCTGCATTATATAAATTTGACCTAAAAATACCACAATACCCTGGCGGAACATCTCTATTTGTCTTTAAATAGCTATAACTATTGTATGGATTTGCAAAGGCTCCTACCGACTCAGGCATTTCTATTTCTATTTGAAATAATGTATCACTTTCATGATACGTAAAATCATAGGAGCATTGCGAAATCATTGTTATTACGCTACCTTCGAGTTCTAATAAAGGAGAAGTATCCTTAAGCCTTTTATACCTTATTTGCAGAGTATTATTATCCATACATTGCCTTCCTTTCTTATGCTTAAAAACTTCAATCCAGCGATAGAGTACTACTTTTTTGACAATTGTAATAAAACTTCTAATGGTATAGAGAGGAAATTACTACTAATTTCACATTGTATAACAAAATATTTGTGATCGCAAGCATTATAAACAATATCGCCTAGGCGCTGTACCCTTTTTGTCACAACTTTAACCAATCGTTGCTCTTGAAGTTATTAAACAGGGGAGTAATCCACCATCATGGCCGCGGCAAAAATATTCCCTTTGCTCCTTGTGTAGAGTAGAGTAGAGTAGAATAGCATGAGCATCAAAAAAGCGGATCCACTTGCAACATCATCGTTGCAAACGGACCCGTTTTTATTAATTTCCATTTGATTATGCCATATGCCGCTCTACAAACCAGCGCCCGATGTTGTTCCCGGCCAGTGACGCATTCCTCTCAAAGAAGAGATAGCTTTGCCGGCTGTTGACCCATATGGTATAGCGGTCGCCTTGACCACCGGCTTTCATGGCGGAAGCCTGGCAGATGTCCGTCACCTTATCAATCGT
>Ga0116193_1000877_pt1 | contig 26779 bp, 22 predicted proteins | sample AD_UKC115_MetaG_FD_89892 | JGI IMG/M metagenome (GOLD analysis project Ga0116193, IMG submission 89892) | Active sludge microbial communities of municipal wastewater-treating anaerobic digesters from Hong Kong - AD_UKC115_MetaG | ecosystem: Engineered > Bioreactor > Anaerobic > Digestate... | reverse complement strand
GTGCTCGAGAGCGTCCCGCCGGTCACCGTGCCGTCGGAGATCGAGAAGCTGCAGGGCCAGTTGGCCGCCGTCGCCCGCGGTGAGGCGTTCCTGCTGCAGGGCGGCGATTGCGCCGAGACGTTCGCCGACAACACCGAGCCGCACATCCGCGCCAACATCCGCACCCTGCTGCAGATGGCCGTCGTGCTGACCTACGGCTCGAGCATGCCCGTCATCAAGCTGGCCCGCATCGCCGGGCAGTACGCCAAGCCCCGCTCATCGGACATCGACGCACTGGGCCTGAAGTCCTACCGCGGCGACATGGTCAACGGGTTCGCGCCCGACGCCGCCGTGCGTGATCACGATCCGTCGCGACTGGTGCGCGCGTACGCCAACGCCAGCGCCGCGATGAACCTGGTTCGCGCCCTGACGTCGTCGGGTATGGCCTCGTTGCACCTGGTGCACGACTGGAACCGGGAGTTCGTCCGGACCTCGCCGGCCGGGGCGCGCTACGAGGCGCTGGCCGGCGAGATCGACCGGGGCCTGCGATTCATGAGTGCGTGCGGGGTCAACGACCGCAATCTGGACACCGCCGAGATCTTCGCCAGCCATGAGGCGCTGGTGCTCGACTACGAGCGCGCCATGCTGCGGCTGGCGGATTCCCTGGAGAGCCCCGGCGCGGAGGCAAAGCTCTACGACCTGTCGGCGCACTACGTGTGGATCGGTGAGCGCACCCGTCAGCTCGACGGCGCGCACATCGCGTTCGCCGAGGTGATCGCCAACCCGATCGGGGTCAAGATCGGCCCCAGCACGTCGCCGGAGCTGGCGGTCGAGTACGTCGAGCGGCTCGACCCGCACAACAAGCCGGGCCGCCTGACCCTGGTCAGCCGGATGGGCAACGGCAAGATCCGCGACGTGCTGCCGCCCATCATCGAGAAGGTGCAGGCATCCGGGCACCAGGTGATCTGGCAGTGCGACCCGATGCACGGCAACACTCACGAGTCCTCGACCGGGTACAAGACCCGCCACTTCGACCGCATCGTCGACGAAGTGCAGGGCTTCTTCGAGGTGCACCGCGCGCTGGGCACCCACCCGGGCGGCATCCACGTCGAGATCACCGGTGAGAACGTCACCGAATGTCTCGGTGGGGCACAGGACATTTCGGACGACGACCTGGCCGGCCGGTACGAGACGGCCTGCGATCCGCGACTGAACACCCAGCAGTCACTGGAGCTGGCGTTCCTGGTCGCGGAGATGCTGCGCGACTGACCTTCTTTCACGCCGAGCGTGCGTGTTGGTCCGCAACACGCCGGGCCCGTGCGTACTTCTGTGCACCCTCGCCGGAGGATGGACGTCAGCCGATCAGTCCGTCGACGTGGGTGCCGAGCTGCCACGCGCCGGCGGCCACCCCGACGGTCAGCAGGATCACGACCAGCAGCCAGATGACCGTCCGGCGCCGGGCCCGTTGCCGCGCCCAGGCCAGCTCGTCCATCGAAACTCCGGCGAAATGGCTTGCACCGGAATGTGTTTCGCTGTCTTCGTCAGCCCCCGCGGGATTCCAGTCGTCCGGCCCGCGGGTCATCGCCAGGGTGGGCCGGCGCGCCGCGGCGGGCTTCGGGGCGCCGCCCGCGACGGAGACCCGCGCCGGCGGGGTTTCGGGCGCTCGCCGGCCGACGGTCTGGCGCTCGTCGACCCGGCCGGTCGGCAGTGCCGCCGACGGATGCGGGACGGCCCGGTGCGGCGCGGGCACGCGGAACGGCGGCAGGCTCAGCTCGGCGGTCACCGCGTCGACCGCTTCGGCCATCTCCGCGGCGTCGGCGTACCGGGCGGGGGCGTCGCGGGCGGTGGCCCGGGCCACCAGCCCGTCGAACTGCGGGGGCACCCCGGCGATGGCGGCACTCGGCGGCGGGACGTCCTGATCCAGCCGCATGTAGGCCACCGCGAGCGGGTTGTCCCCGGCAAAAGGTGTTGTGCCGGTGAGTAATTCGTAGGTCAGGATGCCGAGCGAATACACGTCGCTGCGTGGGGTCGCATCCCCGGTGCTGACCTGCTCGGGTGACAGGTAGGCCGCGGTTCCCAGGATGACGCTGGTCGATGTGATGCCGGCCTGCGCGAGCGCGCGCACCAGGCCGAAGTCGGCCAGTTTGACCTCACCGCGCTCGGAGATCAGGACGTTCTCGGGTTTGAGGTCGCGGTGCACCAGGCCGCCGCGGTGCGCGACCGCCAGCCCGCGCAGCACCGGCCGCAGCACCGCGACCACCGCGTGCGGCGGCATCGGGCCGCGTTCGCGCAACAGCTCGCGCAGCGTGCCGCCCTCGACCAGCTCCATCACCAGATAGGGGTGACGCGCGTCCATGCCCTGGTCGAACACGGCCACCAGACGGGGGTCCGACAGCCGGGCCGCCGCGCGTGCCTCCAGCTTGAAACGGGTCAGGAACTGCTGGTCGCCGGCGTACCGTGCGTCCATCACCTTGACCGCTACCGGCCGGTCCAGCCGGGTGTCCAGCCCGCGGTACACCGTGGACATCCCGCCGGTGGCAATCGGGCCCTGCAGCAGGTACCGCCCGTCGAGGAGGATTCCCTCCAACGGCCCGTCCGCCCGGCTGACGCTCACCGGAGCCATCGTAGGACCCGACCCATCGGCGGGGGTCGTGCCGTGTCCGCATCGGAATTAAACTGACGCGGTGAGCAGCATCCCGACCGGAGACGACGTACTCGAGGCCGCCGAACCGGTACTGGCCCTACCCGATGTCGCGGCCAAGCTGCGGATCCCGATCACCAAGGTGCATCAGCAGTTGCGCGACGGGCATCTGATCGCGCTGCGCCGCGACGGCACGGTGGTGGTGCCGACGGCGTTCTTCACCGAGTCCGGTGCGCTGATCAAGTCGTTGCCCGGCCTGCTGGCGGTGCTGCGCGACGGGGGATACGGGGACACCGAGATCCTGCGCTGGCTGTTCACCCCGGATCCGTCGCTGACCCTGACCTTCGACGGCTCCCGCGAATCCACCGCCAACGCCCGGCCCGTGGACGCACTGAAGTCCCATCAGGCGCGCGAGATCGTGCGTCGCGCGCAGGCCCTGGCGTACTAGTTCCTACGTCTCGCCGAGTTCGTGCCCGGGCGCGAACCGTTTGGGGAAGCGATCCGGCCGCAGCAGCGCGTACCACGCCGCCACGGCGCACGCGGTCGCCAGTGCGACGTGGATCAGCGAGTACATGCCGTGGGAGCCGTCCGGCTTGAAGATCACCATGATCCAGGTGGAGAAGCCGGCGATGGCCGCGATCCAGGTCCGCGACTGCGTCAGTGCGGACATCACCGCCAGCGGCCAGGTGTAGTACCACGGCAGCGCGGCCGGCACGAACAGGACCACCACCGCCATCGCCCAGGCGATCCCGACCAGCGCCTCCCGGTCGGTGTGCCGGAAGCGCCACCACAGCAGCGGCAGGCTCACGGCGATCACCCCGACGCCGATCGTCCGCGTGACGTCGAGCACCGCATAGAAGTTCACCGGGAAGAACAGTCCGCCAATGGCATTGGTCATGTTGGCCACCGCGGTCGGGATGGTCAGCCAGTTGACGATCTTGACCGAGCCGGCCAGTGCGGTGAGCCAGCCCAGGCCCACATCGGCCAGCCAGGACAACACGGCGAACACCGCGATGAAGATCGCCACGGACGCCACGCCGGCGGTCAGGAACGCCGGGACGGTCCGCATGGGCCGGCGTGACGAATCGCGCAACTGCCGCATCCATACCCAGACCAGGAACGGAAGTGCAAGTCCCGCTGTCGCTTTGACCGCCACGGCCGTGGCCACCAGTGCGATGCCGGGCACCGGATGCCGGTAGAGCGTGAGTGCGATCCCGGCCATCATGAGGCCCACCATGAGCATCTCGTTGTGCACGCCGCCCATCAGGTGGATGATCACCAGCGGGTTGAGTGCGCAGATCCACAGCGCGGTGGCGCCGTTGGCACCGACCTTGCGGGCGATCCGCGGTGCGGCCCACAGCAGCAGCACCAGGCCGGGCAGCATGCACAGTCGCAGCAGCATGGTCCCCGCGATGACGTTGTTGCCCACCAGCATGGTCACGAACCGGGCCACCAGGATGAACGCCGGGCCGTACGGTGCGGTGGTGGTGGTCCAGATCGGACTCACGTTGTCCAACAAGATGTTCGGGTTCTCGACCGGGCCGACGACGTACGGATCGAGGCCGTCGCGCAGGAGCGCTCCCTGCGCGAGGTAGGAGTAGGTGTCGCGGCTGAACACCGGCACCGACAGCAGCAGGGGAGCCAGCCAGAACCAGGTGGTGGTCACCATCGTGCGTTCGTCGGCCTGGCCGTCGGCCACCCGCCGGCCGAGCCAGAGCCAGGCGAACAGCATGACCGCGACCCCGCCCCACAGCAGCAGCGACGAGAAGACCAGGCCGTGACCGAACCGCAGCCACGACAGGTGCAGTGATTCCAGCAGCGGGTCGTGGATCCGGGTGCTGCCGGCGCCCAGTCCGCCGGCGGTGATGAGCAGCGCCCCGAGCAGCCCCAGCAATGCCGGGCGCGCCGCGTCCGTGCCCGTGAACGTGGCCAGTCGGGCCAGCGATCGCGGCCGGTGCTGCGGAATCTGGGTCGACATCGGTTCAGGAGCTCCGGTTGCCCGCCAGGCGCGCCATTTCGGCCAGGCCACGGGCCGCGGTCGGGTCGATCGGTGCCGCGGCGAGCGCGGCCAGCGCGCGATCGGTCAGCGTCGCGATCCGTGCTTCGACGGCGGCCAGCGCACCCACCGATTCGATGACCCCGGACAGTTCGGCGACCTGGGCGTCGTCGAGTTCGGTACCCACCGATCGGCGCAGCAGCTCGGCGGCCGCCGGATCGGATCGGTCGGCCCGTTCGATGGCTTCGGCCAGCAGCACGGTGCGTTTGCCGGAGCGCAGGTCGTCACCCGACGGTTTGCCCGTGACGGCGGGGTCGCCGAACACCCCGAGGACGTCGTCGCGCAGCTGGAAGGCGATCCCGAGTTCGGTGCCGACCTCGCCGAACACCGCCTGGACATCGGGCCGATCGGCGGCGGCCGCGACTCCCAGCTGCAGTGGCCGGGTCACGGTGTAGGAGGCCGTCTTGAAGGTGTTGACCCGCATCGCCGATTCGATGGTGTCGGCGGCGCTGGATTCGGCGACGATGTCGAGGTACTGCCCGCCGAGCACCTCGGTCCGGATGTCGGACCACACCCGGCGGACCCGCACGCGCGCCTGGTCGGGCAGCGCGGCCGTGGCGACGATGTCGTCGGCCCACACCAGCGCGAGGTCACCGAGCAGGATCGCCGCGGAGATGCCGAACTGGGCGGGGGAGCCGCGCCAGGCCCGGCTGCGGTGCATGTCCTCGAAACGGACGTGCACGGTCGGCATTCCGCGGCGCGTGCTCGACGCGTCGATCACGTCGTCGTGCACCAGGGCGCAGGCCTGCAGCAGTTCCAGCGCAGAGAACAGTCGCATCGCCTCGGGGGGAACGCCTTCGGGTCCCGGGACGGTGGCCACCGACCGCCAGCCCCAGTACGCGAACGCGGGCCGCACGCGCTTGCCGCCGCGCAGGACGAAGTCCTCGAGCACCGTCAGCAGCACCTCGTGGTCCGCGCCGATGTAGGCCGACCCGGCGCGGCGTTCGGCCAGATACTCGCGCAATTGATCGGTGACTGCCGCGGCCAGTTCGGCGGCCGAGGGTACCGCTGTGTCGACGCTCAGCGCCGCGCCCCTTTCTGTTCGGTCGTCAACTCTGGTCGGCGGTCTCGGTCGAGCGGTCCCGGGCCAGCCACGCCAGCGCCGCAACGATGGCCGACACGATGATCGACGCGATGCCGACGACCCATGCGCCGCTGACGAAGGACCGGGTGCTGGGGTCGGTGTAGCGCGCTTGGGCGGTCATGGTGTTGACGATCCCGGGCTTGAGGGCCCACTGGACGGAGTCGGTGCTGACGCGTTCGCCGTTGGTGGAGGTGACCTCGCCCGGGAAGTTCACCGTGAGGTCCACCTGAGCGTCGGGGTCGGTGACCAGGGTGAGATCGACCCGGCCTTCGAGCAGCACCAGATTTCCGGCCCGACGCAGCGTCAGGTCCACGCCGGCCGCGTCGGGGTTCATGTTGGCCAGTTGCGGCACTTCGGCGAACGTCAGGTCCGAGAACACCGCCTGGGATCCGACAAAGCCCTCCTCGCTGTATCGCGACACCGCGACCTTCTGCGGGAACGGCAGATTCGTGTCGAGCTGGGGACCCTTGTCGTCGTCGCCCCGCGGTTTGGCCGCGGTGATGATCTGACCGGACACGGTGTCGTCGGGCGAGACCGTCATCGACGCGCGCACGCGCAGGCAACCCGCCAGCACGGGCGCGACGACCAGCATCAACACGAGCAGGGCTACCGCGCGCAGGCGCCGAGGGCGGTTGGACATTCGGTCATCGTGCCAGATCAACGCCGGAAACCGGCACCGATAGCGGCAGTGCCCGGCCGAGCACCGCGAAGGGGCGCGGGTCGCCGGCGAACTGGTAGTCGCGGATGACGTCGCCGAAGCCGAGTCGGCGGTACAGCCGCCAGGCACGGTTGCCCTCGCCGTTGACCTCCGGTGTCGACAGCAGCACGAACGCTTCGTCCCGGTTGTCCAGCAGTCGGCGGGTCAGTGCTTCGCCCAGGCCGTGGCCCTGCGCGTCGGGGCGGATGTGCAGTTCGGTCAGTTCGAAATAGCTCGACGTCAGGCGACGGATCTCGGCGTCGGGCAGGCCGGCCCGGTGCAGGCCCTGGACCACCTGCTGCTGCCACCACTGATCGGGTGCCCCGCAGTAGCCGTAGGCGACGCCGAGCAGGGGGGCATCGGCCAGTGCGGACGGGTCGGCCCCGTCGGCGGTATCACTCGGAGCCACCGCCGCGACGGCCTTCCAGCCGCTGCGCTTGGTGTGTTCGAGCCACATCGAGGCACGGTTGTCCTCGGTGCCGCGCGGGTAACGCATCGCATCGACGTACACCGAGAGCGCCTCGCCGAGGCGTCGCCGCATGTCCTGCGGGGACAGGTCGATGAGGTACGTCGCCAATGCCGGTTCCCTCCGTCTGGTTCCGGGCCCATTATCGCCGCCGGCAACGCCGGTGCGGGCAGGCACCTCATGGCGCGGACGACGGGCCGGCCGGAACACCCCCTGGACGCCGATGGACGTCGCCAAAGACCGTAGAATCGGCTGTCGAACTAGGTGGTACCGCATACGTTCTGCTCGTATCATCGTGTTAGTCGCCCGTATCCTCGGGCGTATCAGTGTTTTCGCAGGCCCTTGACCCGGCCCGAAACCCGGCCCGAAACCCGGCAAGGAGGGACGAATGCCACTCTCCGAGCACGAGCAGCGCATGCTCGACCAGATCGAGAGCGCGCTGTATGCGGAAGACCCCAAGTTCGCCTCCAGCGTGCGCGGCGGGTCTTTCCGGGCTCCCTCGGCCCGGCGGCGCCTCAAGGGTGCCGGGCTGTTCGTGGCGGGGTTGGCGATGCTGATCGCCGGTGTTCCGTTCTACTCCCAGAATCACCTCTTCCTGATCCTGAGCGTGCTCGGGTTCATCGCGATGTTCGCCGGCGCCGTGATCGCGGTGACCGGCCCGCGGGTGTCGGGTAACGGCAAGAGCGCGCCGCTGCCGGGTGGCGCCCGGTCGCGCAAGCCTCGTTCTGGCGGCTCGTTCACCAGTCGCATGGAGGACAGGTTCCGCCGGCGGTTCGACGAATAACGCCAGGTCGTAGGTAGGACAAGGGACAGCTTCGGCTGTCCCTTCTGCTGTTTGTGCGCACGGCAAGCCCCCGGCGCCGGCCGAATGCTCCCCACTTCGCCCCACCGGGTCGGCTTCCCGGTTAGTTGATCGGCTTGACCTGTGCCTTTGTCGGTAGCTGCGTTCGTTCCAGCACCCGCAATTCCGCAGCCGAACCAGGGCTGACGCCGAAGGTGGGGCAGACACGCAGTTCTGTGGTGTGAATTGGAGCAAAGTGGGGGATTGTGGGGTATGGTGGCAGCTAACGGAACGACCGAGGTTCCGGGGCACCAACCGGGGATGGACGTAAGAGCTAGGAGATGTGCACAGCATGTTTCTCGGCACTTACACACCCAAGCTCGACGACAAGGGCCGGCTCACACTGCCGGCCAAGTTCCGCGAAGCACTCGCAGGGGGGTTGATGGTGGCGAAGAGCCAGGACCACAGCCTCGCGGTCTACCCCCGGGCCGAATTCGAGGAGCGGGCCCGTCGCGCGGTCGAGAAGGCGAAGTCGAACCAGGACGCCCGGGCCGAATTGCGTGTTTTCGCCGCGGGCGCCGACGAACAGCTCCCCGACGCGCAGGGCCGGATCACCCTGCCGGCCGACCTGCGCCGCTACGCCGACCTGTCCCGCGAGTGTGTGGTGATCGGCGCCGTCGACTACCTCGAAATCTGGAACGCCGAGTCCTGGCAGTCCTACCAACAGACCCATGAGGAGCAGTTCTCCGCCGCCGGCGACGAAGCACTCGGCGACAGTGCTTGACACGGCGGTCGGCCCGACAGCGGAACTGGAATCCGTGCTGTCCCGTGCATCGTGGCCTCTGCCCGAACCGACCCTGACGTACTTCCCCGACGTCAGGTTCGCCTCGGACAGGGACCTCGGTGCCACGGGTACCCGGCGCGGCACGCGATGCACCGGCTCGAGACGGAGAGGCGAAACCATGGCAGACGATTTCGGCCATGTGCCCGTCCTGCTCGACCGGTGCGTCGAACTGCTGCTCCCGGCGCTGACCCGGCATGACCCCGACGGCTCGGGGGCGGTGCTGGTCGACGCGACGCTGGGGGCCGGCGGACACTCCGAGCGTTTTCTGACAGACCTGCCCGGCCTGCGGGTGATCGGGCTGGACCGTGATCCGAGTGCACTGCAGATCGCCCGGGACCGGCTGGCTCCCTTCGGCAGTCGGTTCACCGCGGTCCGCACCCGCTACGACGGGATCGTCGACGCGCTCGGCGAATGCGGTTATGCCGCTTCGGGATCCATCAACGGTGTGCTCTTCGACCTGGGCGTGTCGTCGATGCAGCTGGACCGGACCGAGCGGGGATTCTCCTACGCCGCCGACGCGCCGCTGGACATGCGGATGGATCCCGACCTGCCGTTGACGGCGGCGGACATCCTCAATACGTTCGACGCCCGCGACATCGCGAAGATCCTCCGGGACTTCGGCGACGAGCGTTACGCGCCCCGCATCGCGGCGCAGATCGTCCGGCGCCGCGAACAGCAGCCGTTCGCCCGGACCGGCGAGTTGGTCGAGCTGCTCTACGACGCGATCCCGGCGCCGGCCCGCCGAACCGGAGGTCATCCCGCCAAGCGCACCTTCCAGGCCTTGCGGGTCGCGGTCAACGCCGAACTGGACTCGCTGCGGGCTGCGCTGCCGGCCGCCCTGGCCGCCCTGGCCGCCGGCGGGCGTGCCGTGGTGATGGCCTATCAGTCGCTCGAGGACAAGATCGTCAAGACGGTGTTCGCGGAGGCCACCTCGAACCGGTCGCCGGCCGGGCTGCCGGTCGAACTGCCGGGTTACGAACCGGAATTCACCGCGGTGACCCGGGGCGCCGAGCGCGCCGACGCCGACGAGATCGAACGTAATCCGCGAAGTGCAGCGGTACGGCTGCGAGCCGTGCAGCGAGTCCAGGGGAAGGGTCGCCCATGAGCAAGCCGTCCAAGACGCCCAGGGGTGGGTCGCGTCGCGAGGAAACGCCGGCGCGCCGGCGCGGTCGCGGTCCGGTACTCGAGGACGCCCCCCGTCGCAACGACCGCCGCGGCGAGCGTCGGCCCGTGGACGCCCCGGCGCGCGACCGTCGCCCGAAGAACGCCCGCACCGCCGGCCCGGCACGTGATCAGCGCGCGCTGCGCCCCGCTGGGCCGCTCACCGCGCCGATGCCCCGGGTCGCTCCTGCCAAGAGCACGAGTCAGGCCAAGGCGCGGGCGAAGGCACGTAAGGCAAAGGCGCCCAAGGTTGTTCGGGTTCCACTGCGGGAGCGGTTGAACGCCCGGCTGGAGCGGCTGGCGCAGGTCGACCTGAGCCCGCGCACCCTGCTGGCCCGGGTGCCGTTCGTGGTCCTGGTGATCGGCGCCCTCGGCCTGGGGCTGGGCGTGACGCTCTGGCTGTCGACGGATGCCGCCGAACGCTCGTACCAACTGGGCCGAGCGCGGGTGGTGAATCAGGCCCTGCAGCAACAGAAGGAAGCGCTCGAGCGTCAGGTGCTCGAGGCACAGGCGGCACCGGCGTTGGCGGAGTCGGCGCGCAACCTGGGCATGATCCCGTCCCGCGACACCGCCCATCTCGTCCAGGATCCCGGCGGGAACTGGATCGTCGTCGGCAGTCCGAAGCCCGCACAGGGAGTTCCGCCCGCGCCGTTGAATGTCAAGCTGCCCGACGAGGCCCCACCGGCCCCCACGCCGCCGGCCCGCGTGGCCGAGCGCCCGGTCGTCGTCGCGCCGGCGCCGTCGGCCCCCGCGCCCGCCCAGGCCCTGGCCGCACCCGCGCCCGCCCCGGTCCCGTCCGCGCCGGGCCCGGTTGCCGCTCCGGAAGTGCCGGTGCCACTGGATCATTCACCGGCCGTCCCGCTAGGGGCGCCGGGAACCGGGCCCGCACCCGGTCCGGCCGATGCCGCGCCGGGGCTGGTGCTCGTCCCCGTTCCGGCCGCACCCGCGCCGCCGCCCGCGCCCGTACCGCTGGTCGCCCCCGGTCCCGCACCCGCGCCGGCCGGAGCGCCCGCATGAGAGGGCGAGAGCCGCAGCCCGATCGCGGCGCCCGCCGGGCCCCGAAGTCCGCCGAACGCGCTGCCGAGGGTCACGGTCGGCCCGCGCGCGCCACCCGCACTCGCCCACCGACCGAAACCGGCTCTCGGACATCCTCGTTCGAGTTCCGCCAGCGCGGCGGCATCATCGTCATCTTCGTGGCCCTGGTGATCGCGGGCGCACAGCTGTTCTACCTGCAGGTCCCGCGCGCGGCCGGGCTGCGCGCCGAGGCGGCCGGCCAGTTGAAGGTCACGGACGTCGAGCGGGCGGTCCGGGGGAGCATCGTCGACCGTAACCTCAACAAGCTGGCGTACACCATCGAGGCGCGCGCGCTGACCTTCCAGCCACTGCGCATCCGCAAGCAACTCGCCGAGGCCCGTGCCCAGTCGCCGAAGGCCCCCGACCCCCAGCAGCGCCTGCGGGAGATCGCGCGCGAGGTGTCGACCCGGCTGGACGGCCACCCCGACTCCACGACCCTGCTGAAAAAGCTCACCAGCAACGACACCTTCGTCTATCTGGCCCGCTCGGTGGATCCCGCCATCGCCGGGGCCATCACCGACAAGTTCCCGGAGGTCGGCGCCGAGCGTCAGGACATCCGGCAGTATCCCGGCGGTTCACTGGCCGCCAATGTGGTGGGCGGTATCGACTGGGACGGACACGGTCTGCTCGGCCTGGAGGACTCCATGGACTCCGTGCTGGCCGGCACCGACGGGTCGGTCACCTACGACCGCGGCTCCGACGGCGTGGTCATCCCCGGCAGCTACCGCAACCGCCACGACGCGGTGGACGGCTCGACGGTGCAGCTGACCATCGACGACGACATCCAGTACTACGTGCAGCAGCAGGTGCAGCAGGCCAAGGACGCCTCCGGCGCCAAGAACGTGTCGGCCGTCGTGCTGGACGCCAAGACCGGTGAAGTGCTGGCGATGTCCAACGACAACACGTTCGATCCGAGCCAGGACATCGGCCGTCAGGCGGATCGGCAGATGGGCAACCTCGCGGTGTCCTCGCCGTTCGAACCGGGGTCGGTCAACAAGATCGTGGCCATCTCCACGGCCATCGAGAACGGGCTCACCACGCCCGACGAGGTGCTGCAGGTTCCGGGTTCGATCGACATGGGCGGGGTCACCGTCAGCGATGCCTGGAAGCACGGCGTCATGCCGTACACCACCACCGGCGTCCTGGGGAAGTCGTCGAACGTCGGGACGCTGATGCTCAGCCAGCGGATCGGCCCGGAGAAGTATTTCGACATGCTGGAGAAGTTCGGGCTGGGGCAGCGCACCGATGTCGGCCTGCCCGGTGAGAGCGACGGGCTGGTGCCGCCGATGGCCCAGTGGTCGGGTAGCACGTTCTCCAATCTTCCCATCGGGCAGGGCCTTTCGATGACACTGCTGCAGATGGCCGGGATGTACCAGACCATCGCCAACGACGGCGTCCGGATCCCGCCGCGCATCATCAAGGCGACCATCGCCCCGGACGGCAGCCGCAAGGAGGAGGCGCGACCCGAGGGGGTCCGGGTGGTCTCCGCGCAGACCGCGCAGACGGTCCGCAACATGCTGCGCGCCGTGGTCCAACGCGACCCGATGGGCTATCAGCAGGGCACCGGTCCGGCCGGTGCCGTCGAGGGCTACCAGATGGCCGGCAAGACCGGAACGGCTCAGCAGATCAACCCGGCCTGCGGCTGCTACTACAGCGACGTCTACTGGATCACCTTCGCGGGCCTGGCCACCGCCGACAACCCGCGGTACGTGATCGGGATCATGTCCGACGCCCCGCATCGCGCGGCCGACGGTTCACCCGGTTCGTCGGCGGCGCCGTTGTTCCACAACATCGCGGCCTGGCTGATGCAGCGCGAGAACGTGCCGCTGTCGCCGGACCCCGGACCGCCGTTGGTGCTGCAGGCCACCTGACGGCCCGGTGCGCGATCCGTCGGTAGGGTGTTGCCGGTGTCCCCACCACCCGTGTCGCTGTCCGCGCTGGCGGAGCGGGTGGGGGCGTCGCCCGCAGCCGACGGCTTTCCCGACGTCACCGTCACCGGCGTCACCCTGCGCGGCCAGGACGCCCGGCCCGGCGACCTCTTCGCCGCCCTGGCGGGTGCGTCGGCGCACGGCGCGGCCTTCGCCGCCGATGCGATCCAACGGGGCGCCGTCGCGGTTCTGACCGACCCCGCCGGCGCCGAGCTGCTCGGCCCCGCCGTGACAGTGCCGGTGCTGGTTCACCCCGATCCGCGCGGCGTGCTCGGCGCGGTGGCCGCCGAGGTGTACGGGCGGCCCTCGGAGGCGCTGACGGTCATCGGGGTCACCGGAACGTCGGGCAAGACCACCACCACCTACCTGATCGAGGCCGGCCTGCGGGCCGCCGGCCGCACCGCCGGACTGATCGGCACCGTCGGGGTCCGGATCGACGGCACGGATCTGCCCAGTGCACTGACCACCCCGGAGGCGCCCGCGCTGCAGGCACTGCTGGCCGTGATGCGCGAGCGCGGCGTGGATACCACCGTCATGGAGGTGTCCAGTCACGCGCTGTCGTTGGGCCGGGTCGACGGGGTGCGCTTCGCGGCGGGCGGATTCACCAACCTCTCGCGCGACCATCTCGATTTCCACCCGACGATGGCCGACTACTTCGAGGCCAAGGCCCGGCTGTTCGACCCGGCCGCACCGACGTGTGCAGCCGTCGCGGTGGTGTGCGTCGACGACGAGGCCGGCCGGGCGATGGCACAGCGTGCGAACGCGGCGATCACCGTCAGCGCGGTGGGACCGGCCGACTGGACCGTCGAGGACGTGACCGACCTGCCCGACGGTTCGCAGGAGTTCTTCGCGGTCGACCCGGCCGGGGTGCACCATCACATCGGGATCCGGCTGCCGGGGCGCTACAACATCGCCAATTGTCTTGTGGCACTGGCACTCTTGGACGCGGTGGGGGTGGCGCCCGAACAGGCCGCGCCCGGCCTGCGCGATGCCCGGGTGCCGGGGCGGCTGGAACCCGTCGAGCGCGGGCAGGACTTCCTGGCCCTGGTCGACTATGCCCACAAGCCGGGCGCGCTGCGCGCGGTGCTCGAGACCCTGCGCCGCGCGCCCAACACCCGGCGCATCGCGGTGGTGTTCGGCGCGGGCGGCAATCGCGATGCGGGCAAGCGGGTCCCGATGGGCGCCGTCGCCGCCGAACTGGCCGATCTGGTGGTCGTCACCGACGACAACCCGCGCGACGAGGATCCCGCGGCCATCCGGGCGGCCGTGCTCAGTGGTGCGGCCGGCGGTCCGGCGCAGTCCGTCGAGATCGGCGACCGCCGGGCCGCGATCGACCACGCGGTGGGCTGGGCGGGCCCCGGTGATGTGGTGCTGATCGCGGGCAAGGGCCACGAGTCCGGTCAGACCGCGGGTGGCCGGACCCGGCCGTTCGACGACCGCGACGAACTGGCGGCAGCGCTCGAGGCCCGGGGGGCCCACGGGTGATCGCACTGACCGTCGCCGAGGCCGCCGACATCGTCGGCGGCACGCTGACCGACATCAGCCCGGCCGAGGCTGCCCAGACCGTGATCACCGGCACCGTCGAATTCGATTCGCGCGCAATCGGTTCCGGGTCCCTGTTCCTCGCACTGCCGGGCGCCCGCAGCGACGGGCACGACCACGCGGCGGCGGCCGTGGCTGCGGGTGCGGTGGCGGTGCTGGCCGCCCGGCCGGTCGGCGTGCCCGCCATCGTGGTGCAACCGCGGGCGGGCGACGTCAGCGCGAGTGTCCTCGAGCACGACCGCGACGGTTCGGGTGCGGCGGTGCTGGCGGCGCTGGGCAAACTGGCCGCGGCCGTCGCCGCACGCCTGGTCGCCGACGGATTGACGATCATCGGCGTCACCGGTTCCTCCGGCAAGACGTCCACCAAGGACCTGCTGGCCGCGGTTCTCACACCGCTGGGCGAGGTGATCGCCCCGCCCGGGTCGTTCAACAACGAACTCGGCCACCCGTGGACGGTTCTGCGGGCCACCGAGGACACCGACTTCCTGGTACTCGAGATGTCGGCCCGGCACCCGGGCAACATCGCCGCGCTGGCCGCCATCGCGCCGCCCGGGATCGCGGTGGTGCTCAACGTGGGCACGGCCCATTTGGGTGAATTCGGTTCCCGCGAGATCATCGCGCAGACCAAGTCCGAACTGCCGCAGGCGGTTCCGGCGTCGGGCGTGGTGGTGCTCAACGTCGACGACACCGCGGTGGCGGCGATGGCGAAGACGACGGCGGCGCGGGTGGTCCGGGTGAGCAGGGCCGGCGGCGTTCAGCCGCCCGACGTGTGGGCGACGGACGTCGTCCTCGACGACCTGGCCCGGGCGCGGTTCACCCTGCACCACGGGGATGCGGAGCCGGTGCCGGTGCGGCTCGCCGTCTTCGGCGATCATCAGGTGTCCAACGCGTTGTGCGCGGCCGCGGTCGCCTTCGAGTGCGGGGCCACCGGCGAGCAGGTGTCCAAGGCGCTGGCCACGGCGGGCCCGACCTCGCCCAGCCGGATGGACGTTGTGACCCGGGCCGACGGGGTCACCGTCATCAACGACGCCTACAACGCCAATCCGGATTCGATGCGCGCCGGCCTGCAGGCCCTGGCCTGGATGGCGCGGCCCGAATCGGGGGGCCAGCGGCGGCGCAGCTGGGCCGTGCTCGGGGAGATGGCGGAGCTCGGTGACGACACGATTTCCGAGCACGATCGCATCGGCAGGCTGGTCGTGCGCTTAGATGTGTCTCGACTCGTCGTCGTCGGAACCGGGAGGGCATTGGGCGCCATGCATCAGGGGGCCGTCATGGAAGGCTCGTGGGGAGCCGAGGCCACGCGGGTCGCCGACGCCGACGCCGCGCTGGCTCTGCTACGCGCCGAGCTTCGCCCCGGTGACGTGGTGCTGGTCAAGGCCTCCAACTCCGCGGGCCTGGCCGCACTGGCCACGTCGCTGGTCCAGCCGGCGGACGGAGCCGCGTCCCGATGAGACTCATCCTGATCGCCGTCGGCCTGTCGCTGATGGTGTCCATCCTGCTCACGCCGCTGTTGATCCGACTGTTCGCCCGGCAGGGGCTGGGTCACGAGATCCGGGCCGACGGGCCGCCGAGTCACCACACCAAACGCGGCACCCCGTCAATGGGTGGGGTGGCGATCCTGGCCGGGATCTGGGTGGCCTACCTGGGTACGCACCTGATCGGTGCGGCGCTCGACGGGATCGGCCCATCGGCCTCGGGGCTGCTGGTGCTGTTCCTGGCGACCGCCCTCGGCTTCGTCGGATTCCTCGACGACATCATCAAGCTCCGCAAATCGCGCAACCTGGGCCTGAACAAGACGGCCAAGACGGTCGGACAGATCGTCGCCGCGGTCCTGTTCGGGATTCTGGTACTGGCGTTCCGGAACAACGACGGCCTGACCCCGGGCAGCCCCGAGTTGTCCTACGTCCGCGAGATCGCCACGGTGACGCTGACACCGGTGATCTTCGTGCTGTTCGTCGTGGTGCTGGTGTCGGCGTGGTCCAACGCGGTGAACTTCACCGACGGACTCGACGGTCTGGCCGCGGGCAGCATGGGCATGGTCACCGCGGCCTATGTGCTGATCACCTTCTGGCAGTACCGCAACGCCTGCGCGACGGCGCCCGGGGTGGGCTGCTACAACGTGCGCGACCCGCTGGACCTGGCGATCATCGCGGCGGCCACCGCCGGCGCCTGTATCGGCTTCCTGTGGTGGAACGCCGCCCCGGCCAAGATCTTCATGGGCGACACGGGCTCGCTGGCACTGGGCGGCATCATTGCCGGACTCTCGGTGACCAGCCGGACGGAAATCCTCGCGGTGGTCCTCGGCGCGCTGTTCGTCGCCGAGATCGTCTCGGTGGTGGTGCAGATCCTGGCGTTCCGGACCACCGGCCGCCGGGTGTTCCGGATGGCGCCGTTCCATCACCATTTCGAACTCGTCGGCTGGGCCGAGACCACGGTGATCATCCGGTTCTGGTTGCTCACCGCCATCGCCTGCGGGCTGGGCGTCGCGCTGTTCTACGGCGAGTGGCTCAGTGCCATCGGTGCCTGACGGCTCGGTGACGTGCTCGGGCCGCTGACCGCCGCAGCCCGGGTGCTCGTGGCCGGCGCCGGGCTCACCGGCCGATCGGTGCTGGCCGCGCTGGCGCCACTGGACGTGCGCGCCGAACTCACCGACGACGACGACGCGACGCTGGCGCAACGTGCCGCCGAGGGCATCGCGACGGTGCCGGCCGCGACGGCCGCGGCCCGGGTGGCCGATTACGTCGTCGTCATCACCAGCCCGGGGTTGCCGCCGTCGTCGCCGCTGTTGGTGGCCGCCGCGGCGGCCGGGGTTCCGGTGTGGGGGGACGTCGAGTTGGCCTGGCGCCTGGACCGGTCCGGCCGGTTCGGTCCGCCCCGGCGCTGGCTGGTGGTGACGGGCACCAACGGGAAGACCACGACGACGTCGATGCTGCACGAGATGCTGCGCGCCGGCGGCCGCGCCAGCCTGTTGTGCGGCAACATCGGCACACCGGTCATCGATGTGCTGGCGCAGCCGGGCGACCATCTGGCCGTCGAGCTGTCCAGCTTCCAGCTGCACTGGTCGGACTCGCTGCGCCCCGAGGCCGGGGTGGTGCTCAATGTGGCCGAGGATCACCTGGACTGGCACGGCTCGTTGCCGGCCTACGCCGCGGACAAGGCACGGGCGCTGACCGGTCGGGTGGCGGTGGCCGGGGTCGACGACCCGATTGCCGCGGGCCTGCTGGCCGCCGCGCCGGCGTCCACCCGGGTGGGATTCCGGCTCGGTGAACCCGGCCCCGGTGAACTCGGCGTGCGCGACGGCATGCTGGTCGATCGGGCGTTCGGCCCGGACAACACCGCGGGTGTGCGGCTCGCCCCGGTCTCGTCGATACCCGTGGCCGGGCCGGTCGGCGTGCTCGACGCGCTGGCCGCGGCGGCCCTGGCCCGGGCGGTCGGGGTGGCGCCCGAAGCCATTGCCCGGGCACTCGCCGACTTTCACGTGGGGCCGCACCGCGCCGAGGTGGTGGCCGTCGTCGACGGAGTCTCCTACGTCGACGACTCGAAGGCCACCAATCCGCACGCGGCCGAGGCGTCTGTGCGCGCGCATCCCCGGGTGGTGTGGCTGGCCGGCGGTTTGCTGAAAGGCGCGTCGGTGGACGAGATGCTGGCGCGGGTCGGTGATCGGCTCGTCGGCGCGGTGCTGTTCGGCCGGGACCGCCGCGAGATTGCTGAGGCGTTATCGCGACACGCCCCTGATGTCCCCGTCGTCGAGGTTGTGACGGGGGAGGATGCTGGGGTGGATGGGACTGGTGTTACTCGAGTGACTGTCGCCGGGGGGGAACCGGTCGGATCGGCCGTCATGGTTGCTGCCGTCGCCGCGGCCCGCAACCTGGCCACGCCCGGCGACACCGTCCTACTCGCCCCGGCAGGCGCGTCCTTCGACCAGTTCAGCGGGTACGGCGACCGGGGTGACCGGTTCGCCGCCGCAGTCCGTGCGCTCACAGCCCCGACGCCGAGCGGGGAGGGGTAGCCGTGACGAGCCTGCTGAGCCGGCTGGGCCGGTCCCGCTCCGCCGAGCCGCCGCCGGCCGGCGCCACCCAGCCGTTCGCGCTGTCGCGCACCCGGTTCGGCGCCTGGCTGGGCAAGCCGATGACCTCGTTCCACCTCATCGTCGCGGTGGCGGCCCTGCTGGTCACGCTCGGGCTGATCATGGTGCTGTCCGCATCGGGCGTGCACTCCTACGACGAGGACGGCTCACCCTGGGCCATCTTCGGCAAGCAGGTGCTGTGGACGCTGTTCGGGCTGATGGCGTTCTACATCGCCATGCGCACCCCGGTGAACCTGATGCGCCGGCTGGCGTTCCCCGCGTTCGCCGTCACCATCGTGCTGCTGGTCCTGGTGCTGGTGCCCGGCATCGGCACCGAGTCCAACGGAACACGCGGCTGGTTCGTCATCGCCGGGCTCTCGATGCAGCCCTCCGAGCTGACCAAGATCGCCTTCGCCATCTGGGGGGCCCACCTGCTGGCCGCGCGCCGGATGGAACGGGCCTCGCTGAAGGAAATGCTGGTCCCGCTGGTCCCGGCCGCGCTGATCGCCCTGATGCTCATCGTGATCCAGCCCGACCTCGGGCAGACGGTATCGATGGGCATCATCCTGCTGGCCCTGCTCTGGTATGCGGGCCTGCCGCTCAAGGTGTTCCTGAGCTCGCTGTTGTCGGTCATGGTGGCCGGCGCCGTCCTGGCCGTGTCGGAGGGTTACCGCTCCGACCGGGTGCGGTCCTGGCTGGACCCCAGCGCCGACGCACAGGGCGCGGGTTACCAGGCCCGGCAGGCCAAGTTCGCGCTGGCCAACGGCGGCGTCTTCGGCGAGGGCCTGGGTCAGGGCACCGCGAAGTGGAACTACCTGCCCAACGCGCACAACGACTTCATCTTCGCGATCGTCGGCGAGGAACTCGGGCTGGTCGGCGCCATCGGGCTGCTGGCCCTGTTCGGCCTGTTCGCCTACACCGGCATGCGGATCGCGCGCCGGTCGGCCGATCCGTTCCTGCGTTTGCTGTCCGCAACGGCCACCCTGTGGGTGATCGGTCAGTCGTTCATCAACGTCGGCTACGTCATCGGCCTGCTGCCCGTCACCGGCATCCAGTTGCCCCTGATATCGGCGGGTGGAACATCAACGGCCACAACACTTTTCATGATCGGCGTGATCGCGAACGCGGCCCGGCACGAGCCCGACGCGGTGGCCGCGCTGCGCGCCGGCCGCGAGGACCGGATGAACCGGTGGCTGCGCCTGCCACTGCCCGAACCGTACAACCCCACCCGGGTCGAAGCCCTGCGCGACCGGTTACGGACGCCGCGGTCAGTGGGTGCCCCGGCCCGCGAGGAGGCACGCGCCAAGGCTGTCAAGAAGGCGGCCAAGCAGCCCCCGAAGAAGGCCGCGGCCAAGGTCGACAAGCGCGGCAAGCCCGCCAGGGCCGCCAAGGTGGCCGATGCCGGGGAGCGGCGGCGCCGGGAGCCGGTGCATCATGTAGACGGCCGGCGCGAGGCACGCGGCGGACGGCCCCAGGCATCTCGACCGCGCGCGTTGGAAGGTCATCGTTACGGGTGAGTGACTCGGTCACACCGCCGGCCCGCGGCGGACCAGACCAGAAGGTGATCTCGGTGGTTCTGGCCGGCGGTGGCACGGCCGGCCATGTGGAGCCGGCGATGGCGGTCGCCGATGCGCTGCGCGTGCTGACGCCCGCGTCACGCATCACCGCGCTGGGCACCGCACGCGGCCTGGAGACCCGGTTGGTCCCGGAACGCGGCTACGACCTGCGGCTGATCACCCCCGTCCCGCTGCCCCGCAAGATCACCGGTGACCTCTTCCGGCTGCCGATGCGGCTGCGCCGCGCGATCCGGGAGACCAGGACCGTCCTCGAGGACGTCGACGCCGATGTGGTGATCGGGTTCGGCGGCTACGTCGCGGTGCCGGCCTATCTGGCCGCGCGCAAACGCGTGCCGATCGTCATCCACGAGGCCAACGCCCGCGCCGGGATCGCCAACAAGCTCGGTGCGCGCTACGCCCGCCGGGTCCTGGCGGCGGTGCCCGATTCCGGCCTGGCCGCCGAGGTGGTGGGAATGCCGGTGCGTGCGACGATCGCGAACCTGGATCGGGCGGGACTGCGCAGCACGGCGCGGGCGCATTTCGGCTTCGCCGACGACGCCGTGGTACTGCTGGTCTTCGGCGGATCCCAGGGCGCGCAATCGCTGAACCGGGCGGTGTCGGCGGCCGCGCCCGCACTGGCGGCCCGCGGGGTGTCGGTGCTGCACGCCCACGGTCCCAAGAACACCCTCGACCTGCCCGCGCCCGATCCGGACGCGCCACCCTACGTGGCGGTGCCCTACCTGAGTCGGATGGATCTGGCCTATGCCGCGGCCGATCTGGCCGTGTGCCGCTCGGGTGCGATGACGGTGGCCGAGGTGTCGGCCGTGGGCCTGCCGGCGGTGTACGTTCCGCTGCCGATCGGCAACGGCGAGCAGCGACTCAACGCGCTGCCCGTGGTGCGGGCCGGCGGCGGCCTGCTCGTCGATGACGCGGATCTGACCCCGCAGTTCGTGGCCGACACCATCGGCGGACTGCTCACCGACGCACCTCGTTTGGCCGCGATGACGGCCGCCGCCGCCGGCGTCGGGCACCGCGACGCCGCCGAGCGGGTGGCCCGGGTCGCTCTGGAAGTTGCCGGCGCCCAACGGGATACGGAGGTGAGTTCGTGACCCCGGGCGCCGCGCCGCTGCCCGACGAGCTGGCCCGGGTGCACATGGTCGGCATCGGCGGGGCCGGCATGTCCGGCATCGCCCGCATCCTGCTCGACCGCGGGGCGCTGGTCTCGGGGTCGGACGCCAAGGAGTCCCGCGGGGTCCTGGCGCTGCGCGCGCGCGGCGCGCTGATCAACATCGGGCACGACGCGTCGGCGCTGGACCTGCTGCCCGCCGGCCCGACCGCGGTGATCACCACCCACGCCGCGATACCCAGGACCAATCCCGAACTCGTCGAGGCCCGTCGGCGCGCCATCCCGATCGTGCTGCGCCCGGTGGTGCTGGCGCGGCTGATGGCCGGGCACACCACCGCCCTGGTCACCGGCACGCACGGCAAGACCACCACCACCTCGATGCTGATCGTCGCGTTGCAGCACGCGGGCCTGGACCCGTCGTTCGCCGTGGGCGGCGAACTGGGGGAGGCCGGCACCAACGCGCATCACGGCAGCGGCTCCTCCTTCGTGGCCGAGGCCGACGAGAGCGACGGCTCGCTGCTCGAGTACACACCGGATGTCGCCGTCGTCACCAACATCGAGGCCGACCATCTGGACTTCTTCGGCAGCACCGAGGCGTACACCGAGGTGTTCGACGAATTCGTGGACCGCATCGCGCCGGGTGGCGCACTGGTGGTGTGCACCGACGACCCCGGCGCGGCGAGCCTGGCCGGCCGCGCGCACGCCCAGGGTGTGCGGGTGCTGGCGTACGGCGCCGGCCCGGCGGTCGAGGGCGCGCTGCCACTGGCGGCGCGGCTGGTGCACTGGCAGCAGCAGGGCACCGGCGCGGTTGCCGAGATCCAGCTGGCGGGCGAGGCCCAACCGCGGGCGATGCGGTTGTCGGTGCCCGGTCAGCACATGGCCCTCAATGCGCTGGCCGCGTTGCTGGCGGCGGTGGAGGTGGGCGCCCCGGTCGACGAGATCCTGGACGGGCTGGCCGGTTTCGAGGGAGTCCGTCGGCGGTTCGAACTGGTGGGGGTGGCCAACGGAGTGCGGGTCTTCGACGACTACGCGCATCATCCGACCGAGGTCCGCGCGGCGCTCGGGGCCCTGCGGACGGTCGCCGAACAGGGCGGCGGGGGCCGTACCCTGGCCGTCTTCCAGCCCCATTTGTATTCGCGCACAAAGGCTTTCGCTGCGGAGTTCGGCTCCGCGCTGGACGCGGCCGACCGCGTCTTCGTGCTGGATGTGTACGCGGCGCGGGAGCAGCCGATCGCCGGCGTCAGCGGGTCGACCGTCGCCGGCCACGTCGGTACCCAGGTGAGTTATGAGCCCGACGTGTCGGCGGTGGCCGCCCGGGTCGCCGAGGTGGCGCGGCCCGGTGATGTGGTGGTCACGATGGGTGCCGGTGACGTCACGATGCTCGGCCCGCAGATCCTGACGGAGATCCAGGCGGCGGCCAACCGGCACGTTCCGGGCCGGCGGCACTGAGATGACCGGGCCGCCGTCGCAGCCGGAGTCGGAGTCGACCGAACCGGAGAGCGTGCCCACCACCGATGCCATGACGGTCCCGCTGGAGGTTCCCGCCGACGCCGACGCCGACCCGGAGGCCGTCGCGGAAGAGGATGCCGCGGAGCCGGAGTTCGAGGGTCCGCGGCGGCGCGAACGGCGCGAACGGGCCGAGCGGCGCGAGGCGCAGGCCCGCGCCCGGGCCATCGAGGAGGCCCGCCTGGAGGCCAAGCGGAAGGTCCGCAACCCGAGCGGCGGCGCCACACCGGCCCGCGGTTCGGTGCGCGGCCTCAAGGTGGTGCTGCTCGGGCTGCTCGCGCTGGTGGTGACGGTCGGCCTCGGCCTCGTCATGTATTTCACCCCGCTGATGTCGGTGCGCAACGTGGTGGTCGTCGGTACCGGGTCGGTCACCGAGGAACAGGTGTTGCAGGCGGCCGCGGTCCCGGTCGGCAGGCCGCTGCTGCAGGTCGACACCGATGCGGTGGCCGACCGGGTCGCGACCATCCGGCAGGTGGCCACCGCGCGGGTCCAGCGCGAGTATCCGTCGACGTTGCGGATCACCATCGCCGAGCGGGTTCCGGTGGCAATCAAGGATTTTCCGGACGGTCCGCGCCTGTACGACCGCGACGGCGTGGACTTCACCGGGCCGCCGCCGCCCGCGCTGCCGTACCTCGACGTCGACAACCCCGGGCCGGCGGACCCGCCGACCAAGGCCGCCCTCGAGGTGCTGACCTCGCTGCGGCCCGATGTGGCCGGCCAGGTGGGCCGGGTCGCGGCGCCGTCGGTGGCCTCGATCACGCTGACCCTGACCGATGGCCGGGTGGTGGTGTGGGGGACCAACGACCGGACCGAGGAGAAGGCCGAGAAGCTGGCCGCGCTGCTGACCCAGCCGGGTCATACCTATGACGTGTCCAGTCCGGATCTGCCGACGGTCAAATAGCCGTTCTTCCTGCGCGAGCGTGCAGCCATGTGCAGATCCCGCGCCCGGAATTACATATGGGTGCACCCTGGGCCCAACGCAGATTGAAAAATCCGCGCAACACGCGGCGCGCCTGCGGCAATCGCCCGTACACAGCCCCTAACTTGCTGAGTACGCGGAACTACTTGACATAACTCTAAACCTATGGTTCAGGTTGAGGGTTTAGGGACACGGTCAGGAAATCCGGTATCAGGCAGTCACCAGGCAAGGAAGGTCCTACCGATGACCCCACCGCACAACTACCTCGCCGTCATCAAGGTGGTCGGCATCGGCGGCGGCGGCGTCAACGCCGTCAACCGCATGATCGAGCAGGGCCTCAAGGGCGTCGAGTTCATCGCCATCAACACCGACGCGCAGGCACTGCTGATGAGCGACGCCGACGTCAAGCTCGACGTCGGACGTGACTCCACCCGCGGCCTCGGCGCCGGCGCGGACCCCGAGGTCGGCCGCAAGGCTGCCGAGGACGCCAAGGACGAGATCGAGGAGCTGCTCCGCGGCGCCGACATGGTGTTCGTCACCGCCGGCGAGGGCGGCGGCACCGGAACGGGCGGCGCGCCCGTGGTGGCGACCATCGCGCGCAAGCTCGGCGCCCTGACCGTCGGCGTGGTCACCCGGCCGTTCTCCTTCGAGGGCAAGCGGCGCAGTCAGCAGGCCGAGAACGGCATCACCTCCCTGCGGGAGAGCTGCGACACCCTGATCGTCATCCCCAACGACCGGCTGCTGCAGATGGGCGATGCCGCGGTGTCGCTGATGGACGCCTTCCGCAGCGCCGACGAAGTGCTGCTCAACGGCGTGCAGGGGATCACCGATCTGATCACCACGCCGGGCCTGATCAACGTCGACTTCGCCGACGTCAAGGGGATCATGAGCGGCGCCGGGACGGCGTTGATGGGCATCGGTGCCGCGCGCGGTGACGGCCGGGCGCTCAAGGCCGCCGAGATCGCGATCAACTCGCCGCTGCTGGAGGCGTCGATGGAGGGCGCCCAGGGTGTACTGATGTCCATCGCGGGCGGCAGCGACCTGGGTCTGTTCGAGATCAACGAGGCCGCCTCGCTGGTGCAGGACTCCGCGCACCCCGAGGCCAACATCATCTTCGGCACCGTGATCGACGACTCGCTGGGCGACGAGGTCCGCGTCACCGTCATCGCCGCCGGCTTCGAAGCCGGTTCGGCCAGCCGCAAGCCGGCCACGTCGATCTCCGGTGCGGCGGCGGCCATCGCCTCGGCGCGGGCCGGTGCCGTCAATCAAGCGGTCACCTCGTCGGTCTTCGAGCCCGACGCCGCGGCCAGCGTGCCCCACACCAACGGCGCCACGGTCCGGGTCGGTGGTGGCGGTGACGACGGCGGGATCTCCGACGACGACGTCGACGTGCCGCCCTTCATGCGGCACTGACGGGCACCCGAGAACCCGAGACGTCCCGAGTGGCCGCCCGCATCCGCCGAGTCACCACGACCCGCGCGGGTGGTGCGTCCGCAGCGCCGTTCGACACCTTCAATCTGGGCGACCACGTGGGTGACGACCCCGCGGCGGTGGCCGCCAACCGGCGCCGGCTGGCGACGGCCATCGGAGTCGGCGAGGGCCGGCTGGTGTGGATGAATCAGGTCCACGGTGATCGCGTCGAACTGGTCGAGGGTCCCCGCGACACCGCCGTCGACGACACCGATGCCCTGGTCACCGCGGTGCCGCGACTGGCGCTGGCGGTCGTCACCGCCGACTGCGTTCCCGTGCTGCTGGCCGATGCCCGCGCCGGCGTGATCGGCGCCGTGCATGCCGGCCGGGTCGGGGCGGCCAAGGGTGTGGTGGCCCGCACGCTGGAGGTCATGGTGGGTGCGGGCGCCCACGCCGAGGACGTGTCGGCATATCTCGGGCCGGCGGTCAGCGGGCCCAACTATGAGGTCCCCGCCGCGATGGCCGACGACGTGGAGGCCGTGTTGCCGGGTAGTCGCACGGTGACCGCGACCGGCAGCGCGGCCCTGGACCTGCGGGCCGGGATCGCCCGTCAGTTGCGCGAACTCGGGGTCGGGGCCGTCGACGTCGATCCGCGGTGCACGGTCGACGACCCCACGTTGTTCAGTCACCGGCGCGACGCGCCGACCGGACGGCTGGCCTCGGTGGTGTGGATCGAATGAGTGAGCCGGACCGGAACGAACCGGCGCGCGAGATCGAGTTGATGACCGCGCTGGCACGGTTGCGGCAGCGGCTGGCCGACGCCGCCGAGTCCGTCGGCCGCCGACCCGGGGAGGTGGAGTTGCTGGCGGTCACCAAGTTCTTCCCGGCCAGCGACGTCGCGATGCTGTACCGGCTCGGCCACCGTGCGTTCGGTGAGGCCCGCGAGCAGGAGGCCGCGCGCAAGGTGGCCGAGGTGCGCGAACTGACCGGAGCGCAGGCGCCGATCACGGGGGAGCGACCCATCGCCTGGCACATGATCGGGCAGATCCAGCGCAACAAGGCCAAATCGATTGTGGCATGGGCGGATACGGTGCATTCGGTGAGCAGCGAGCGGGTCATCACCGCGCTGGACCGGGCCCGGTCGGCGGTGCTCGACAAGGGCGTGCGCACCGAGCCGCTGGGGGTCTACGTGCAGGTGAGTCTGGACGGCGACACCGAGCGCGGCGGCGTGGACGTCGGCGACCCGGCGGCCATCGACGCGTTGTGCGACCAGGTGGCCGTAGCGCCGGCCCTGCGACTGCTGGGTGTCATGGGTGTCCCGCCGCTCGAGGCGGATCCCGATGAGGCGTTCGCGCGACTGGCGGCCGAACACCGCCGGGTGCTGCGGGGTCATCCGGAGGCCACGGGGTTGTCGGCGGGGATGTCGAGCGACCTGGAGATCGCCGTCAAACACGGATCGACTTGTGTGCGTGTCGGTACCGCGCTTCTGGGCCGACGACCGCTAACGTCACCGTGAGTAGTCACTCCAGTCACATATTCATCACAAGTACCGCCGAACTCGAACCTCTAAACATCCCAAGAGAACTCAGCTCCATCGAGCAGGCAAAGCGAAGGGTCAAGCGATGAGCACACTGCACAAGGTCAAGGCCTACTTCGGGATGGCTCCGTTGGAGGAATACGACGACGAGTACTTCGATGACGACCGCGGTCCCACGCGCGGCCGTGGTGGCGAGCGCTTCGCCGACGACCGCTACGACCGGTATCCCGAGCGCCGCGACTACGCCGACGACGACGATTACGCACCGGGTTACCGCGGCTATGACGATCGCGACTCCCGGTTCCGGGGGCGTGACTTCGATCGGCCCACCCAGCGCCTCACCCCGCTGAGCACCGGCGCCGCGACCCGCGGCGCGCTGGCCATGGCACCCCGCCGCCAGCAGGTG
>Ga0116193_1000875_pt1 | contig 26798 bp, 20 predicted proteins | sample AD_UKC115_MetaG_FD_89892 | JGI IMG/M metagenome (GOLD analysis project Ga0116193, IMG submission 89892) | Active sludge microbial communities of municipal wastewater-treating anaerobic digesters from Hong Kong - AD_UKC115_MetaG | ecosystem: Engineered > Bioreactor > Anaerobic > Digestate... | reverse complement strand
GGTGGTCGCCACCGAGAAGAATTTCACTCAGGGCAACACGCTGCAGACCGGCAACGCGCTCGATGTCGGGATCAGCGGCCGCGGTTTCTTCCAGGTACTGCTGCCGGATGGCACCGCGGCCTACACGCGCGACGGCAGTTTCCAGATGAACGCGCAAGGGGAGCTGGTGACTTCCTCCGGTTATGCCGTGCAGCCCGGCATCCAGATCCCCGATGGTGCTCAAAGCATCACCATCGGCTCCGACGGCACGGTCTCCGTGCAGATCGCCGGCCAGAGCACGCCGGTGCAGGTCGGCACGCTGAGCCTGACCGACTTCGTCAACCCGGCCGGTCTGCAGGCGCGCGGCGAGAACCTGTTCCTCGAGACGGCCGCGAGTGGGCCCGCACAGCAGTCCACGCCGGGCCTTTCGGGCCTCGGCACCCTCTCGCAGGGTTCACTCGAAAGCTCGAACGTCAACGTCGTCGAGGAGCTGGTCAACATGATCGAGACCCAACGCGCCTACGAGATGAACGCCAAGGCCATTTCGACCGTCGATGCGATGCTCGGCCATCTGACCAACAACCTCTGAGGCCGGTCATGCGCATCCTCCTGCCCTGCCTCGCGATGCTCCTCGCCGCCGGCTGTGCGACTGCACCGAGTGCGCCGCCACAGTACGCGCCGACCCTGCCGATCAGCGCCGAACCGGCACCCGCCTCGCCGGGCGCGATCTATCGAAGCGGCACCGAGATCAGCCTGTTCCAGGACCAGAAGGCGCGCCGCCCGGGCGATCTAATCACGATCCAGCTCGTCGAGCGCACCAATGCGAGCACCAGCGCCTCGACCAAGACCAAGAAGGATTCGGCCACCGAGATCGAAGCCCCGACCCTGCTCGGCGGTGCCGTGACCGCGAAGGGCCGGCCGATCCTGCAGAATTCGCTGTCCGGCGCGCGCAGCTTCGAAGGCTCGGGCGATTCCACGCAGAGCAACCGGCTCGAGGGCAGCCTGACCGTCACCGTCGCCGAGCGCCTGCCGAATGGCAATCTCGTCGTGCGCGGCGAGAAATGGCTGCGCCTGAACCAGGGCAACGAATTCGTGCAGATCCAGGGCATCGTGCGTCCGGCCGACATCGCGCCGGACAACACCGTGCTGTCCAGCCGTGTCGCCGACGCGCGGATCGCCTACAGCGGCCGCGGCGCGCTCGCCCAGTCGAACGTGATGGGCTGGCTCACGCGCTTCTTCCAGTCACCGGTCTTCCCGATGTGAGCCCGCCATGAAACGCGTCCTCGCGCTAATCCTGTGCTTCGCCTTCGTCGCGCCGGCGTTTGCCGAGCGAGTGAAGGATCTCGCCCAGGTCGCAGGCGTGCGCAGCAATCCGCTGATCGGCTATGGCCTCGTGGTCGGCCTCGACGGTACCGGCGACCAGACCAGCCAGGCGCCGTTCACCACGCAGAGCCTGAAGACCATGCTCTCGCAGCTCGGCGTGACGATGCCGGCCAACGTGAACCCGCAGCTGAAGAACGTCGCGGCGGTCGCGATCCATGCCGAGCTGCCGCCGTTCGCCAAACCGGGTCAGAGCATCGACGTGACGGTGTCCTCGATCGGCAACGCGGGCAGCCTGCGCGGCGGCTCGCTGCTGATGACGCCACTGCGCGGCGCCGACGGCGAGGTCTACGCGATCGCCCAGGGCAACCTGGTCGTCGGTGGCTTCGGCGTCTCGGGCAAGGACGGCTCGCGCGTGTCCGTGAACGTGCCGAGTGCCGGCCGCATTCCGAACGGGGCGATCGTCGAGCGCGCCCTGCCCGACGCACTGTCTGCGGGCGGCGACGAGATCACCCTGAACCTGCACACGCCGGACTTCACCACCGCGCAGCACCTCGCCGACGCGATCAACCGCCGGCTCGGCGCCGAAGCCGCGCGTCCGATCGACGCGGTCAGCATCGTCGTCAAGGCGCCGGTGGAACCGGCCGCGCGAGTCGGCTTCGTCGCCCAGGTCGAGAATGTCGAGCTGGAGCCCGGCGACGCACCGGCCAAGGTCGTGGTCAACGCGCGTACCGGCACGGTCGTGATGGGTGCACACGTACGCGTGATGCCGGCCGCAGTCGCACACGGCTCGCTGACCGTCACGATCGCCGAGCGGCCGAGCGTGAGCCAGCCGAACGCGCTGAGCGAAGGCCAGACCGTGGTCGTGCCGCGCTCGGACGTGAAGGTCGAGCAGGACGGCGGCAACCGGATGTTCCTATTCTCGGGCGGCGTGTCGCTCGAAGAGATTGTGCGCGCCGTCAATCAGGTCGGCGCCGCGCCGGGCGATCTGGTCGCCATCCTCGAGGCCTTGAAGCAGGCGGGCGCGCTGCGTGCCGAGCTGGAGGTCATCTGAACGGCGTGGCGACCAGACCGTCGGTACCGCTGCCGCCCTGCCCAATGGCGGCGCTGCGCGTTCCTGTGCGAGTAGTCCTATCATGACCGCGCGCATCTCCGACCTTAGCGACTTCGGCGGCCTCGACGCGCTACGCGCGAAGGCCGCGCAGCGCGATCCCGCAGCCACGGAAGCGACGGCCCGTCAGTTCGAAACCCTGTTCGCCGAGCAGCTAGTCAAGAGCATGCGCCAGACGAGCATGGGCGATGCGATGTTCCCGGGTCAGTCGCAGATCTACCGCGAGCTCTACGATCGCGAGATCGCCAGACGCCTGGCCCAGGGCAAGGGGCTCGGCCTCGCACCGCAGATCCGGCGCAGCCTGGAGCAGTCCGGCGCGGCGGCGCCGGCCAGTCCGCCGGGCCCTGCTGCCGGTGCCGCCGGCAATGGTGGCGCTGCCGGTACGAAGGCGATGGCGGTGAGCCAGGTCCGCAACGGCTCGGTGCTGCCACCGACGTCGGCGGGCGGAGGCGCATCCAGGGTGGCGCAACGTCCCTACTCGCTGGCCGCCTATGCCCGTCATCTACCGGCGCAGCGCGTTCCGGCCGCCATCGGTACGAACGTGACCGGTGCAGCCACCACGGCGCCACCGTCGGCGGCGAACGCACCGACGGCGCCGGCCGCCGCGATCCCGGCGCAGGGCGCGGCACCGCTCTTGCAGGGTACGGCCCCGGCCCGTTTTTCCAACGGCTCGAGACAATCCTGTGCTTCCGTCGGCGACGCGAACCACCCCCTGGGTTCATCGCCTTTATCCGCCTCGAGCCGCTTTTTTTCTCCCGACGACTTCGTCGCCGCCGTCTGGCCCCATGCCCAGCGCGCGGCGGCGGAGCTGGGCGTGAGCCCGCGCATGCTGGTCGCACAGGCCGCGCTCGAGACCGGCTGGGGCAAGCACGTCGTCGGCGGCGTGGATGCCTCGGGCAACAATCTGTTCGGCATCAAGGCCGGAGGCGGCTGGCAGGGCGCGACCGTGCAGGTCGCCACGCAGGAATACGCCGGCGGTCAGCTGCGCCGCGAGATCGCGAACTTTCGCGGCTACGCCTCGCTCGGCGAAAGCTTCGACGACTACGTGCGCCTGATCAAAACCAGCCCGCGCTACCAGAGCGCGCTCGCTGCTGGTCAGGATCACACCCGTTACGCACAGGCCCTGCAGCGCGCCGGTTATGCGACCGATCCCGCCTACGCCGCGAAGCTCACCTCGATCGCCAACGGCCCGGTACTCGACCGCGCGCTCAAGAATCTCGCCGACGCGCCGCTAATGGCGAGTAGGTAAGCCATGACCAACATCCTCTCCACCGGCACGTCCGCCCTGCTCGCCTTCCAGCGCGCCATGGCGACCATCAGCCACAACGTGGCCAATTCCGCCACGCCGGGCTACAGCCGTCAGCGCGTGTCGCTCGGCAGCCGGCCGGGCACGAATTACGGCTTCGGCTTCATTGGCAGCGGCGTGCAGGTACAGAGTGTCGAGCGCCTGGTCGATGGTCTTCTGACCGGCCGGAGTCTCGAAAGCGGCGCAGAGCTCGGCCGCCTCGGTCGCGTCTCCACCTTTGCTGCACGTTTCGATGGCATGTTTTCGGACAAGGCCAGCGGCATCGGCACGCCACTTTCGGACTTCTTCACCGCCGCGCAGGGCGTGGCGAGCACACCGACCAACAGCGCGGCACGCGAGGGCCTGCTCGCCCAGGCGCAGGCGCTGGTCGGTCGTTTTCACACGCTGCAGGGCCAGATCGACCAGATGGACCGCGAGGTCGATCAGGGGCTCAGCACCGGTGTGGCTGACGTCAACCGCCTGACCCAGGAAATCGCCGCGATCAACCAGGAAATCGTGCGCCAGACCGGCATGGCGAACGGCGCCCCGCCGAACGACCTGCTGGATCAGCGCGACCGGCTGGTCGCCGATCTGTCGGCCAAGATCGGCGTGACCACGATTGCGCAGGACGACGGCGCACTCAACGTGTTCACGCAGAGCGGCCAGACGCTCGTGCTCGGCACCACCGCACAGGCTCTGTCCACCGTTGCCGATCCTTATCGCCCGACCCGCCACAGCCTCGCGCTGAGCAGCGCGGCGGGGCTAGTCAACCTGCCGGATACGGCCGTCGGCGGCGAACTCGGCGGCCTGCTGGAAACGCGCCGCACCGTGATCGATCCAGCCGCCGCACAGCTCGGTCGCGCCGCGGCCGGACTCGCACAAAGCTTCAATGCGCAGCATCGCGAAGGCATGGATCTCTACGGTGCGCTCGGCGGCGACTTCTTCACCGCGCCGACACCGACCGCCTATCCGAGCAGCGGCAATACCAGCAGCGCCAGCCTGAGCGCGAGCATCGGCAACCTGGCAAGCCTGACCGGCAAGGACATCGTGATGTCCTACGACGGCAGCACCTGGAGCGCACGCGACGCGGCCACCGGCACGGCCCTGAGCCTGAGCGGCAGCGGCACGAGCGCGGATCCGTTCGTGGTCGATGGCGTGAACATCGTAGTCGGCGGCAGTGCCGCGGCCGGTGACAGTTTCCTCGTCCGCCCGGCCTCCGAAGGGGCCCGACAGATCGGCCTGGCCATAACCGACCCGAGCCGCATCGCGGCCGCCTCGCCGCTGCGCGGCAGCGCCGCACTCGGCAACCTCGGCAATGCCAAGCTCGGCGCGATCGACGTGCTCGATGCGAGCAATCCCACCCTGCTCAATCCGGTGACGATCCAGTTCACCGGGCCGAACACCTACTCCATCAACGGCAGCGGCAGCTACACCTACACCAGTGGTGCGCCGATCTCGATCAATGGCTGGCAGGTAACCCTGTCGGGCACGCCGGTGACCGGCGACAGCTTCAGCATCGGGCCGAATGGCCCGGGCTCCAGTGACAACACCAACGCGAGGGTGTTCGCGGGCCTGTCCGGTACCGGCCTGTTCGACGGCGGTGTAGTCTCGCTGACCCAGGCGACGAGCCAGCTCGTTTCCAGCGTCGGCGGCACCGCGCGCCAGGCGGCGAATGCACTCACGGCCCAGCAGGCGATCGACGACCAGTTGCAGGCCGAGCGCGAATCGGTCTCGGGCGTGAATCTCGACGAGGAAGCCACGAACCTGTTGCGCTTCCAGCAGGCTTACCAGGCCGCGGCACAGATCATCACGACCGCGAACGAAACCTTCCAGAGCCTGCTCGCGGCGATGCAACGATGAGCCTGCGCATCTCCACCCAGGGCCAGTACGCCCAAAACCTCGCGGCGCTGCTGCAACGCCAGAGCGAGCTCGCACGCACCCAACTGCAGCTCAGCAGCAATTCGAGGCTGCTGCGCGCCGCCGACGATCCGGTCGGCGCCGGCGTGGCCGTCCTGCTCGACCATGCGAGCGCCGAACTGGAACGTTATGCGACCAATGCGAGCACGCTGAATCACCGGCTCAATCTCGAGGAAGCCGCGCTGACCTCGGTCGGCGACCGGCTCTCGCGCATCCGCGAACTGGCCGTGCAGGCGTCCAACGACACCCAGTCGGAGGAATCGCGTTCGGCGATCGTCGCCGAACTGCGCGAACAGTATGCTGGCCTGGTCGCCCTGGCCAACAGCGACGACGGCATGGGCCGTTACCTGTTCGGCGGCAGCCAGGATCGCAGCGCACCGTTCTCAATCGGTGCCGGCGGCGTGAGCTACAACGGCGACCAGGTGCAGCGCCGCGTCGATATCGCTGCCGAGACCAGCGTCGCCGATACTGATCCCGGCAGCGAGGTGTTCATGCGCGTGCGCACCGGCAACGGCACGTTCGCCGCACGCGCAGGCAGCGGTAATGCGGGCACCGCCGTCATCACCGACTCCGGCTTCACCAATCCGTCCGCCTGGGATGGCGGCAGCTACCGCATCGCCTTTGACGGCGCCGGCGGCTACCAGGTGCTCGATGCGGCGAGCGCGGTCATCGCCACCGGCAGCTACACCCCGGGTACGGCGATCAGTTTCCGCGGCGTGCAGGTCACCTTGAACGGCCAGCCGGCGGCCGGCGATCTGGTCAACGTGCAGCCGGCCGTGAACCAGGACATCTTTGCGACCGTCAGGAACCTCATCGACGCGGCGAGTGCACCGACTGGCACGCCAGCCCAGAAGGCCGCACAGCGCAACGGTTTCTATGCCGCGATCGAAGATCTCGGTCAGGCCGGGAACCACATCACCGACACCCATGCCTCGCTCGGGGCGCGCCTGAGCACGATCGGCGCCACCGCCGATGAACGCTCCGCGCAGTCCATTGCCCTCAAGAGCACGCTGTCCGACCTGCGCGACCTCGACTACGCCGAGGCCGCCAGCCGTCTGAGCATGCAGCTCACCGCACTGCAGGCCGCCCAGGCCGCCTTCCTGCGCGTGCAGGGCTCGAGCCTGTTCGACGCCCTGCGCGGCTGACCGGCCGGGGCTGGCATCCGGAGTGCCGGCCAGACACTCCACCGGCGCCCCGATGTTCGCTTACCGAGCCCACCGGCATTGCAGCAGGCGCTGCCAAACCCGGGGATGACATCGATGAGTCTTATTTACAGGAACCATAGCCGGACAGGTCTGTCCTGGCTTATTGCCTTTGCATTATTGTTAATTGCATCCACCACAGAAGCGGCTACGGTGTGCGTTTCAAACATGTATGAGCTGTATAACGAGTTGAACAACTGGGAAGCGAATGGGACAGACACCGAAATTCGCTTGACTCAGGGAACATACAACTTCTCACAGGATATTTATATCCTAAACAATGAATCATCTGGGTCGCTCAAATTACGCGGCGGATATGTTGCTGGCACGAACTGCACAAGCCGCAAACTGGATCCACAGAATACTATTATAAGCGGATCAGCCTATCCGGATAATGACATAACACTGAAAGGACATGATGATATTTATGTCGAGGGAATTACTTTTGACCGGATAGGCGGCGGCGCAGAAATTGAAATGTTTGGCAACTCCTCTACCACAGGAAGGATAACTCACTGTATTGTGCGAAATGCATCAACCATATTTAGTAGTTCTAGTCTCACGATTAGCACATCAGCCGATGCCAAGATACAGCTGGACAATAACCTTGTATATGGGATAACAGATAAATCTGCAACCGCATCTGTCTATGCATACCCAAATGGTGCTGCATATGTTTTTAACAACACCATTACTGGAAATCAGCACGGATTAGAAATATATACAGAAAAAAGCGGATTGAACGTAAATATATCAAACAATGTTTTTTGGTCGAACTCAGGGGCCGACATAACATCGTCCGGATCAAACCAGTCAGCAATAATTCTTAGCCATAACATCTACACACACTATTCCGGCACGTTTAGCGATGACGGTACGAACAAGAAAAACCAGGACCCGAAATTCATCGACCCAGTGAATCAGAACTTTCGCTTGCAAGACATATCACCAGGTGTAAATACTGGTGCAGCCTCTCTCCCTGTCGCATACACCAAGACCGACATTGCGGGCCTGCCCCGGGTGTTTGGCAGCCACATCGATATCGGCGCCTATGAGAACCAGAACGCCGACGACCTGAACAACTTCACAGTCACTTCGCCGCTGGATGCCTCACACGCGAGCGACAGCTCCGTAAATTGCAGCACCGGCTCCAGAACCTGTACGTTACGCGAGGCCATTATCCAGGCCAATGCGAACCCGCTACCATCCAAGGTGACTTTCGGATTTAGCAATTGCTATTTAAACGGAGTATATACACCGAAGAACCTGAATATCGATAGCGTGCTGCCAGATATATCGACATCTATAACCATTGATGGTTATACGCAACCGGGCTCCGTAGTGAACACGCAGGAGGATGGCTTCAATGCCAGGCTCTGCATTTTGCTCAACGGCCAAGGCTCAGTACCTTATGCCTTTCGCACCACATCTTCTAGCTCGCTCACAGCACGCGGCCTGATTTTCGTTGGATTCAATGAAGAAGCCGTAAGGTTGCAAGGCGGAAATACACCTCACAGCATTGCCGGAAATCAGTTTGGTGGCATTGCCTTCACACAGGCCAATGCCGATGCCATTTATGTGACCGGCAGCCAAGGCACAGCTTATATCGGTGCTTTCGATGACATAACCTCATATAACGTCATTGTTGGCTCCACAGGAGCCGGAGTCCGCATCGACAGCAGTGCGGGAAATACTGCAGTTGCAAATAACCTGATTGGCGTCTATGGGGATGGAAGAACAACGACGGCCAATAATGGTGGTGTCGTTATCTATGATTCGCCAGGAAACCTGGTGATGTATAACAACATATCAGGCAACCTGAGCTCCGGAATATCCATAGCCGGGCCAAATGCAACCAGCAATACGATCCAATATAACAACATAGGATCTTATCTGACTGACCACTGCGCGGGAAACACCAGTTACGGTGTTCTAGTCGCCTACGGTGCACATGACAACACGATTGGCGCATCACAAAACAGCACAGCAGGTGGCAACAGCATACATTGCAATGGCAGCGCCGGCGTGTTTGTTACTTTCTTTGCCGGAACCGGAAACCGCATCCTCTCCAATTCAATTTCATCCAATGCAGGCCTGAGTATCGATCTCGACCAGGCCGGCCCCACGGTGAATGACAGTCTTGATTTGGATGCGGGACCAAACTCGATACAGAACTATCCGGTAATCCTGAACGCATTCCATGCTTCCTCCAATACCTGGTGGGTGGAGGCAGCGCTGGACAGTGCGCCTAATCAGACCTTCCGGCTGGACTTCTCATGGTCCCCATGCAGCGCGCTGGGTACGCCCTTGCGTGGCACGCTTGGCGATCCCGCGGGACGCACCACCATCTCGACGAATGCAAGCGGCCACGCACACATCTGGGTCAAATTACTGGCACCCAGCCTATACGGGTATGAAATTTCGGCGATCGCCACTTCCGCAAACGGCGACACGTCAGAGGTGGGCGAATGCGCGGCCGTCTCTACCGACATGATCTTCCGCGACGATCTCGGCGGCTGATGACTGGCGGGGCTGGCAGCGATACGGCCGGCCCCGCTTGCCATCACTCTGGGATGCAATGGTTTCGTCTTCTCGCGCGGGTTCGCCGCAAGCATGCCGGCGCGGCGCCAAATATGGCGCTGGCAGCGCAAGCTACAACGGCGACACGGCGATCGGCTTCCACGGCGCGCAGGTCATCCTAACGGCCAGCCGAGGGCTCGAGTCTGTCCGACGCGCAGCGCGGCTGAACGGCCCGCCGAGCTACCGTTTGCCGCCTCGGATCGGCGTTCTGTCCGATAGCCTGCCTGGCCCTGTTCGCTTCACGTACTGGCCAGCATTGCGGCCGCCATTCGTCACACTAGGGGGCACATATCGATGTTCATTCTTCATGGCAAGTACGCCGGAGCAGGCCTGATCTGGCTGCTGCTTCTGTCGCTCCTGTGTTTCGCACCAGCGAGCAAGGCGGTGGTGGTCTGCGTTTCGACGGCCAGCGGACTCGAGAGTGAGCTTTACAACTGGGCTGACCAGGACGGCGACCGGGAGATACGCCTTGTGCAAGGCACCTACGGTCTGGCGAACATGGCCGGCAGGATCATCTTCGATACATCTCTCAATTCGAATACGCTCAAGATACGTGGCGGCTATATCGCAGGAACGAACTGCTCGAGCCGCTCGATGGATCCGATGAACACCGTGATAACGGGTGTAGGAGTTCCGGGGGGCCAATTTATAATCCGCGGTGAGAATGACATTTATGTCGAAGCGATCGCATTCGAACATCTACAAGGCGGCGTCGAATTCGCGCTCGATGGAGACTCGAGCACCAAGCTGCGGATGACCCATTGCATCGTCAGGAACACGAACACGGTGTATGCCACTCCGGGCCTGTGGCTGCGTACCACTGGTGGCGCAAGCGTACAGGCGGATGACAATCTGGTTTATGGCATCACCGATAGTGTTGCTGGGTCGTCTTTCGGAATCTCTGCGGAAGGCACTGCCTACGTTTTCAACAACACCATAGCCAACAATGCGCATGGCCTAGGGTTGTATTCACCAAACTCTGGCGTGATATGGAACGTATCGAACAATATCGTCTGGGGTAATGGTGGCATCGACTTTGACTCGACAAGCTCGCAATCTGCACCGTTCTTAAGCCATAATATTTACAGGGCTTTGCAGGGTAGCTTCACAGGGGATGGAACCAACAAGACACAGGATCCGCTTTTCATCGATGCTCCCCAGCAGAATTATCGACTGCAGAACACTTCACCAGGCGTCAATGCCGGCGCGAGCTCCCTGCCAGTGGCCTATACCAGCACCGACATTGCGCGCCAGGCCCGCATCGTCGGCAGCCGCATCGATATCGGCGCCTACGAAAACCAGAACGTCGACGACCTGAACAACTTCACTGTCACCACCACTCGCGACGCCTCCAACGCCGGCGATTCGAGCGTCAACTGCAACCCTGGATCTGTCACTTGCACCTTGCGCGAGGCGATCACTCGCGCCAATGCCAATCCGGCACCATCGAAAATCAGCTTCGGTTTCAGCAACTGCTACAGCGGGGGCGTTCTCTATTCGCGATTATTGACGCTAACCACTGCCCTGCCAGACATCAGTTCGTCCGTAACCATCGACGGATACACACAGCCCGGCACGCAGACCAACACAAGTCCCAGCGGCTTCAATGCCCGGCTCTGCATACTGCTCGACGGCGCTGGAAAGGTGCCTTACGGTCTGCGCACGACAAGCACGGGCTGGCTGAATGCGCGTGGCCTGACATTTTTCGGTTTCACCGAAGAAGCCATCAAACTGCAGGGCGGAAATGCGGCACACAGCATTACCGGCAACCAGTTTGGCGGAGTGCCTTTTACGTCACCCAATGCCGATGGGATTTACGTTACCGGTAATCAGGGAGCCAGCTACATTGGCGCTTTCGACGACATCGCGTCCTACAACGTCATCATCGGTTCGACTGGGGCCGGTATCCGTATCGACAGCACCGCAGGCGGCACGGTCGTCGCCAACAACCTGATCGGACTCTATGGCGATGGCACGATCACCAACGGCAACAACGGCGGCATCGTCATCTACAACTCGCCGAACAACCTGATCATGTACAACCACATTGCCGGCAATGGCAGTTCGGGGCTATCGATCGCCGGCACGAACGCCGCCCAGAACCTGGTCCAGTACAACGACATCGGTGTGGATACGACCGGCCAATGCGCTGGGAACGCCAGCCATGGCGTCAATATCATCTTTGGTGCTCATGACAACACGATCGGTGCGCTGCAAAACGGCACGGCCGGTGGCAATGTCATCGACTGCAATGGTGGCGCGGGCGTCAACGTGGCGTTCCTTGCCGGAACGGGCAATCGCATCCTCTCGAACGGCGGCCCCAACAATGCGGGACTCAGCATCGACCTCGATCAGTCCGGCCCCACGGCAAACGACAGCCTCGATGCGGATACCGGGCCAAATTCTGTCCAGAACTATCCCGTGATTCTGAACGCGTTCCACACCTCTTCGAACCTGTGGTGGTTAGAGGTCGCACTGGATAGCACGCCTAATCAGACCTTCCGGCTGGATTTCTCATGGTCCCCATGCAGCACCCTCGGCACACCAAAGCGCGGCACGCTGGGCTATCCCGCGGGCCGTACCATGGTCACGACGAACGCAAGCGGCCATGCGCATGCCTGGATCAAACTGCCACCGACCTACTACTCCCTGAGTACGATGTCCGCGATAGCCACTTCCGCAAACGGCGACACATCAGAAGTGGGTGAATGCGCGACAGTCTCCAGCGACATGATCTTCCGCGACGATCTCGGCGGTTGATGACTGGCGGGGCCGGCGGGCATACGGTCGGCCCCGCGTATCCTCACCAAAGCCAGCGCAAAGGTTTCACCGCGTCGTGCACGGCGCTTTGCACATACGGCCGCTGGCCAGAGTTTCCGAAGGGATGAGCTGAAGTGATCACGATGGACATGCATCCGTCGGTGTGCCACTGCACTACCCTATGACGCGGTAGGACCACGCAGCGGCCTGGCGCCTACCGAAGCGGTCAACCCTGGCGCTTGCCGCTTCTTGCCGCCCTGCCCGCCCGTGCTCAGGGCGGCGCGCCGGGCATGAGGCGGTCGATGACACGCTTGCGGATTACCGGCACCACGCCACCGCCGCCCGCGATATTGACGATGTCCGATGCCGCTGCGCGGCAGGCACCCGACCAGGCCGGCGCGACGCCGAGCGAGGCGTAGGCGGCATAGTCGGTGACCACCTGTGCGCGCTGTAACGTGTCGGGCGTACAGAGAACCTGCTCGGCCAGTACTCGCGGAACGGCATGCTGGACGACGAAGCCGCCGCCGCGCGTATCGGATGCCGCGTGCCGGCACAGCCCGGCCCAATCCCCGGCTCCCGCATGGAGCGCGTGCAGGCGGGCCCGGAATGCCTGCGTGTCGCGCGCGCGACCGACAAAGACATCGTCGCCGCCGTGGCTCCAGCTTCGCTTCAGGACATGCTCGTCCGGCTGGGCGCAGACCCGCTCGAACAGCTCGCGCGAGCCGGCCACCGCCGGGCCCGACGTGTCCATGGTCAGGGTCCTCGTCCACGGGACGCACGCAGCGATCCCCCGGCACTCCGCTGCGTCGAGCCCGATGGAATCGGCCAGCTCGGGCGACTCCACCGCTTCGGACAGCAGCGCCAGCGTGGACTTCATCTCCAGATGCGGTGCCGGAGGATTGAGTATGAGGGTACCCGTGGACTCGGCGGCGGCCATCGCCGCCTCGACGTCCGGCGCCGGCTCGCCGTCCAGGCGGCTGACGAACAGATGGCGATAGACCATCTGCAATGGCCGTCCGCGATGGTGCAGGAAGCCGCGCCGCAAGGTAAGCTCATCCGGGTGCACGACACAGGCGTCCAGCCCCGCGCGGCGGAACCGCCCGGCGAGATACTGGAGCTCGGTGAGCTGGGCATCGTGGCGACGGCACAGCAGGCCCACGCTCGCGAGCTCATCGGGCCGCGCCCGCGTGTAGAGATTCGTGAGCGCATCCCGCAGGGCGTCGGCATTCGAGCCATTGGCCGCGATCAGCTCGGGGAGATCCTTACGTCCGGCGGCGAACGTGCGCAGCCAGCTCTCCGCGGCGATGTCCGAATAGCCCTGCATCGCCGGGATCGTAGTGTTGACCTCGAGTGCCCAGGGATCCGGTGCGGCGAGGAAATCCACGCGGGTCACGGCCAGCTCGCGCAGTGCCGGCCATGTGGCTTGCACCAGGCGCCGCTCCGCAGGCCCCAGCGATTCCAGCACGGCTGAACGGCGGGCGCCGGTCATGCGCCAGCGTGCCGCCTTGGCCGTCGCGCTCACGAGCGGCGTCGCCAGCGCCCCGCGCCGAGCGATTTCATCATCATCTAGGACGACCGGGACCGCACCGATCGGAATGGCAGCGAGCGAGCCGTCGGCCCGCGTCACCGCGAGACCGGAGCGGAACGCGAGTTCGGCGAGCGCGGTCCCTCGTCCTTCGGCATACGAAGCCAATACCAACTCACCGGACTCGGCAGGATGGCTTGCGACAGGCATCGAACCTGCACCTCACGCCAGGTGATGGAAGACCTAGGAGACTAAGAGGGTAGCGCATCCTTTGTCGCCTGGTGGCCGATCGCAGCCTGGAGACGCTGGCAGGATCCAGAGAAGTATCCGGACAAGTACATTCTCACTCGCACGGTACGGCCACCGGCCTTGCCAGACGTGCATTGATGATTGCAATTCGCTGTACAGTCCATGTAGATGGACCGCGCTGGGGAGGCAAGCAAAGCGTGCTAATCCTTTAAGCTTTATCGCCTCCTTTGTTGAGAGGGACTCGAGCAGACTGAAGTCACGCAATCGGTTCGGTTTGTAACCGCTAAAGCATTGAAACCTTACTACTCCTCGGGGCGAGTTCTCATGTCAGCTTCACGCTCAAAGACTTGGCGCATTGCCAGACACCTGCCTTGGATCGCACTCATGGCGCTTGCCGGGCATATGTCTAACGTGCACGCCGTCTGCGTTTCCACTGCGCAGTCCCTGGAATTGGAACTTTACAAGTGGACTAACGAGGATGGCGACAAGGATATCCAGCTCGTCCAGGGCACCTACAATCTTGCTGACACGCTTGGTCTGAGCTTGTTATATCAGTCGACGAACGGCAATCGCTTGTATTTGCGCGGTGGCTACGTGGCAGGGACCAACTGCGCCAGCCGTGTACTAGATCCTGGCAATACGATCATCACCGGGGGTGGACTATCAAAAGCACAGGTCAATATCAGTGGGAATAATGACATGCTTGTTGAAGGTATCGGCATCGAGAGCATGCCATGGGGCGCCGGTTTTGGTGTCGATGGCGACTCGACGGTCAACCTCCACATGCATCACTGCTTAGCTCGGAATATCATTAATTCATCGGGACTCAAAACTCTCACCGTGTCGGGACACGGCTCATCGAGTCTACATTTTGACAACAACCTCGTTTATGGTAACCAAACCAGCACGGGTGAGGTGCTTTATATCTACACAGATGGCAAGGCCTATGCGAACAATAATACGATAACCGATAACAGCGGTGGGTTACTTTTCCTTGGTGGTGCCTCGGCCACAGTAATGCTGGCTGCCAACAACATCCTCTGGAACAATGGCTCATTTGATTTCAAGACAACCAACACAAGCGTGTCGCCAACACTGAGTCATACAATTTATGCGACATCATTCGGCCCATTCTTCGACGACCTCACGAATAAGAATAATATATCACCACAATTTGTTGATCCGGCACAGCATAACTATCGCCTGCCGGACAGCTCACCAGCGGTCAATGCCGGAGCCAGCTCGATTCCGGTTGCTTATGCCTCCACGGACATTGCAGGCAAGGACCGCATCGTCGGCAGCCATATCGACATGGGCGCATACGAAAATCAGACCAATGACGATCTCAATAATTTTACGGTGACATCTTCATTGGATGCCTCACACGCGAGCAATTCCAACGTAAACTGCAATGCTGGCTCGACTACCTGTACCCTGCGCGAGGCCCTGATTCGATCCAACTCTGATCCTTTACCTTCGAAGATCAGTTTCAATCTGAGTAGCTGCCCCGCGATCCTGAACCTCTCGAGCGTACTCCCCGACGTGACGAGCACGGCCACCATCGATGGCTACACCCAACCGGGGGCGCTGTTCAACACCGCGAAGGATGGATTCAATCCGAACCTCTGCATACTCCTGAATGGAGGCTCAAGCGTAGCCTACGGACTGCGCACCGGCAGCGGCAGCAGCCTCACGCTGCGCGGTTTGATGTTTGCAGGCTTTACTGCGGAAGCGCTCGAACTTCAAGGGGGAAGCAACCACCTCATTACGGGCAATCAGATTGGCGCACTTCTGGCGCCGGCCAATGTCGTGGGCATCCATGTGGGCGGTGGTACGGGTTCCACGCGCATCGGTGCGTTCGATGACGTCAGAACTTACAACCTCATCAGCGGCTCGACTGCTAGCGGCATCTCCATCGACAGCACCGCCGGTGGCGTGCTGGTGGCCTACAACCTGATCGGCCTGGGCCGAGACGGCACTAGCACGATCGGTAATTACACCGGCATCGCCATCTACAATTCGCCAAACAACACGTTGATGTACAACCATATCGCCGGCAACACGACCTACGGCGTGAACGTGAGCGGACCGAGCGCCGCGGGCAACTTCTCCCAGTACAACGACATCGGTGTCGATATGGCGGGCGGTTGTGCGGGGAACGGCGCTGCCGGCGTGCTCATCTCGTTCGGCGCGCATGACAGTACTCTCGGTGCCGTGCAAAACGGCACCTTCGGTGGGAACCAGATCGCCTGCAATGCGGGCGCAGGAATCTGGCTTAGCACCACTGCCGGCACTGGCAATCGCTTGCTCCAAAATTATGGCAGTGCCAATGGCGGACTCGCTATCGATCTGGGTCAGGGTGGCCCGACCGCGAATGATGCAAAGGACACGGACAACGGGCCGAACTCGGCCCAGAACTACCCCACCGTATTGAATGCTTTCCGTACTTCGGCTGCCGAGTGGCTGGAGATCACGCTCGATAGCACCGCCAACGCGACTTTCCGGCTGGATTTCTACTCGAGCCCCGGCTGCAGCTCACTCGGTTCGCCGCCGCGCGGTTTGGCCGCTACCGCGATAGGCCGCGGCAGTGCGATGACGGATGGAAGCGGGCAAGCACATGTCTGGGTCAAGCTGCCCATGCAGAGTGCCGCGTTCCCCTCCTACATCGCGGCAACGGCAACCGCGGCGAACGGCGACACCTCGGAAATCGGCACCTGCGCGCAGGAGTCCAACGACCTGATATTCCGCGACGATCTTGGGGGCTGATCGTCATCCCATGGGATCTTCCTCCTGGTGATCCGTGGTCAGAGCATGACCTGGCCGCTCCTAAGTACCCGGACCGACGCTCCACGAGACGGTCGTGGCACAGCTGCGGGCCGCAAGGCTTGGCAACCGTTAGGCATGGGCTACACGTAGAAGGCCGCTAGCAGGGTGGGGCCGATCCTCGCTGCTGGGGACAGGTCCTGGGCCGCGCTCCCGGCCAATCTGCTTGGCATCTGGCTCGCCTCAGCTGTGTTCATCCCTCCTGGCAAATGTTGCCCAGGTGATTCTTCGTTGCTCGACCGTAGCGGGCTCGGGAGGGTCGGCTCTAGAACTACCGCTGTCGTCGAAGGACACAGGACACGCGTACCGTGGCGGCAGCTCTCGATGCGCTCGGCAGCGCGGCCCGCACGACCATGCCCTAAAGAATCTCCGACCCCGACCGATAAATGGGTCAGCAGCGGCCTACGGCCTCGGATCCAGGCCCGACCACCCTGCGGAATCCGGCGGGTCCCTTCCGCGCCGGTACCCGACCAACCGAGGAGTCCGATCATGCAAATCATCAATACCAATGTCTCGTCGCTGAATGCGCAGCGCAACCTCGCGACTTCGCAGTCCGCGCTGGCCACCTCCTTGCAGCGCCTGTCGTCGGGCCTGCGCATCAACAGCGCGAAGGACGACGCCGCTGGCCTCGCGATTTCGGAACGCTTCACGAGTCAAATCCGTGGCCTCGATCAGGCCTCCCGCAACGCCAACGACGGTATCTCCCTGGCGCAGACTGCCGAGGGCTCACTCGGCGAGATCGGCAACAACCTGCAGCGCATCCGCGAGCTGGCCGTGCAGTCCGCGAACGCCACCAACTCCACCACCGACCGCACCGCCCTGCAGGGCGAAGTGACACAGCTTCTGTCGGAAATCGACCGCGTCGCTAACCAGACTCAGTTCAACGGCGTCAAACTGATCGACGGTAGCTTCAGCTCGGCTGTGTTCCAGGTCGGCGCGAACGCCAACGAGACGATCACCGTGTCCTCGCTGGTCGACGCCAACATCGCGGCATTGAGCTCGGTCACTTCTGCCACCGGTCAGTCCAGCAATGTCGTGGGTATCAGCGCACTTGGCGCTGTCGGTGCCGGTCAGCTCGTGATCAACGGCACAGACGTCGGCGCCTCGATCGGCGCGGCCGGTTCGAGTTCGCAACGTGTTTCACAGGTAGTTGACGCAATCAACAACTACGCCACAACGACCGGCGTGAACGCAGCGTTTGATGTATCCACATCACGCATTGTGTTGACTTCAAACGCGACGATCGCAGTAACCGGCGCGGATGATGGAACTCGCACTGGGTTCAATGTAGCTGGTGGTGATGGCAGTGCAACAGCGGCGACCACGACAGGCCTGACGACTCTGAGCGTCGCCTCGTTCGCTGGCTCCACGCTAGCCATCCAGCAGGTCGACAGTGCTCTGTCTCAGGTTAACTCGGCCCGCGCGACGCTGGGCGCGATCCAGAACCGCTTCAGCTCGGTGGTAGCCAACCTGAGCACCGCGTCCGAGAACATGAGCGCCTCGCGCAGCCGCATTCGTGATGCGGACTTCGCGAAGGAAACCGCCGAACTGACCCGCACGCAGATCCTACAGCAGGCCGGCACGGCGATGCTCGCCCAGGCCAACCAGGTTCCGCAGAACGTGCTGTCGCTGCTCCGCGGATGATCTAATCGAACCGGGGCGTGGCCTAGCACCACGCCCCGGCCCTCCGCCAGGAGGTTCCCATGCGTACCGACCCGATCGCCACCAGGCCGCCCGAGGCGCTTTCTGCTCCCTCGGGCGTCGGCATTTCGTCGGGCGGCGCCAGCGTTCCGGCACTAATACCGAGCACTGGATTTGCATCGCCAACGCGTCAGGAGCAATCGCAGGACGATGGCAAGACGCTGCAGAGCCAGCTCGACGAAGTGCTTTCCGCGGCGCAGACCAGTCTTGATTTCCGCGTGGACGAGGCGACCCAGCAGGTCGTCGTCAGCGTCTACGACCGTAATACGGGCGATCTGGTCTGCCAGATCCCGAGCGAGGTCGCGCTGCGAATCGCACGCCAGCTCGCCCGCGAAGGCCGCGGATTGATCGACGAAAGCGCATAGAGGAAACGCCATGGCCAGTATCAGCAGCGCGGGACTCGGTTCGGGACTCGATGTCGCCGGTCTCGTGCAGAAACTCGTCGACGCCGAGCGTGCGCCGGCCGATACCCGGCTGACCAAGGCCGAATCGACCACCCGCACCCAGCTGAGCGCATTCGCTTCGCTGCGCGGCAGTTTGTCCAACCTCAAGACGGCACTCGCCAAGCTGCAGAAGAACGGTGCATTCGATGCACGTGGCGCCAAGTCGTCGGACGACACCGTCTTCACGGCGACGGCGCAGGGCACCGCCGTGCCGGGGCAGTATGCGGTCGAGGTGCAATCACTCGCGAGCGCCCACAAGCTCTCGTCGAACGCTTTCCCCACATCGACCAGCCTGGTCGGCACGGGGCGGCTCGACATTGCCGTCGGCAGCAAGTCATTTCATGTCGATCTCGACGCGATCACCGGCACATCCGCCGGCATCGTCGATGCGATCAACAAGGCAAGCGACAACCCCGGCGTGACCGCGAGCCTGGTCACCGCAAACGATGGCGTGCATCTCGTCCTGACCGCGAAGGATACCGGTGCCGGCAACGCGCTGCGCGTGACCCGCAGCGGCGGCGACGGTGGTCTCGATGCGCTGGTCTACAACCCGGGCACGCTGGCCAATCTGACGGAAGTCACGCCGGCTGCGAATGCGTCGATACGCGTCGACAGCCACCTCTATTCGAGCGCCTCGAACCAGGTGACCGGGATGATCGATAGCCTGACGTTGAACCTCGTCACGGCCAAGCCGGGCACCACTCTGCAGCTCACAGTCACGCGCGATACGGCTACGGCCCGCAAGGCGGTGGAAAGTTTCGTCAACGCCCACAACGCGGTAGCCAGTACGATCGCCAACCTCACGCGCTACGATGCCAGCACCAAGACGGCCTCGGCCTTGACCGGCGATTCGCTGGCACGCAGCGCGGCCGGTCAGTTGCGCAGTGCGCTGAGCCAGAGCGTGCCCGATCTCGATCCGGCCTTCAACGCGCTGAGTGACATTGGCATCACCACGCAGACCGATGGCACGCTGAAGATCGACGGCAGCAAGCTCGATGCGGCCCTGTCCGGCAACTTCGACGCCGTTGCCAAACTGTTCTCGACCGGTCCGAACGGTATCGCCGACAGTTTCATCTCGGTCGTGGACCGCTTCATCGGCAGCAAGGGCGCGATCGGCAGCCGCACCGACTCACTGAACAAGCAACTGACCGACATCGCCAGTCAGCGCACCGCGCTCGACCGGCGCATGTCCGATCTCGAGGCACGCTATCGCGCCCAGTTCACTGCGCTCGATTCGCTGGTCAGCAAGATGCAGGCTACGAGCTCCTTCCTGACCCAGCAGCTTTCGTCCTCCTCTTCCTGATCCGGAGTAAGCCGTGTACAGCGCCCGCTCCTGCCTCGAGCAATACCGCCAGACGAGCCTCGCCGGTGCCGTGCTGGAGGCGAGTCCGCACCGCCTGATCGCCCTGCTCCTGCGTGGCGCACGCGAGCGCATCCAGCTCGCCAGCGCCGCGCTCGGCCGCGGCGATCTCGCGCGCAAGGCCCAGGCCATTGGCTCCGCCTGCGCGATCATTGACGGCCTGCGCATGGCACTGGACGCGCGTGCCGGCGGCGAGATCGCCGAACGCCTCGACTCGCTCTATGAATACAGTGGCCTGCGCCTGGTCGAGGCGAATGCAGCAAACGATCCAGTGCGCCTGCAGGAAGTCGATGACCTGCTCGGCGACATCGAAACCGCCTGGGCTTCGTTGCCGGCCAGCATGGCGAACGCCTCGCCGAACGGCACGGCCGGCTGAGGATGCCTACCTTGCAACGGTTGATCGACGACATCGACGCGATCGCCGGCCTGGTCGAAGCCGGGGCCTGGGAGGAGGCCGGGCTGCTCCTCGAAGAGCACGACCGTGCGGTGCGCGAGGAACTGGCGCGCGCGACCCTGCCGGTGGTCGACATCGCCTGGTTCGAGGTCGCGGCCCGCCAGGAACGGCTGCTCGGCCATATGCGTGACCTACGCGACGAAACCGGTGCGCGGCTCGCTGCGCTGCATCGCGAAGCCGGTGCTGCCCGGCATTACCTCGGAAACAGCGAGCCATGAGCGGGCCCCGCGAAGCAGACCTGGAGCTGTTCGGCGATTGCTTCGCCTGCGATGATGAATTACCAATCGCATTCCACATATCCAGCCCAAGCGAGGTCGGTATCGCCAACGTGCTGTCGCGCGCCGAGCATGTGCTGCGCATGATCGGCAATGTCGATGAAGCACCCAGCGAGGACCGCGAGGATCGGATCGGGCCGGGCTCGGCGGTGGCGCATCTGGACGCCAAGCTCAACATTGCTCTCGATCTGCTCGGTACGCTGATCGCAGCACAGAATCCCCCTCCAGATCCGCAGCCGATACGCTGGTCGCGACGCGGCATCTGCTTTCGGCATCCACGCGCCGAAACGCCCGGCAGCAGCGGCCTGCTGCGCCTGTATCTCCTGCACTGGATGCCGATGCCGGTCGAGCTACCGGCGAACGTGCTCGCTTGCACAGCGGAAGGTGCCGACTTCCGGCTCTGGCTCGCCTTCCCAGCCACCGCGCATGCGCTCGAGGCGGCGATCGAACGGCAGTTGTTCCGCCGCCACCGCCTGCTCATCGCCGTCGCGCGGCAGCTGCGCTGAGCACTGACGGCGAGCGCTTCCGCTCCCGGCGCGCCTGCGCTACCGTGGGCGACCATCACGACACCGGGAACACAGCGCATGCGAGTGTTGCTCGCCGATGATCACACCCTTGTCCGGGCCGGCATACGCCGGCTGATCGAGGCCAGCCCGGACATCGAGGTGGTCGCCGAGGCCCAGAACGGCCAGGAAGTCCTCGACCTCGTCGCGATGCACCGCCCGGACGTGGCGCTGGTCGATCTCGCCATGCCCGGCAAGACGGGCTTCGACGTCCTGCTCGAAGTGCGCGCACAGTTCCCGGATCTAGCCGTGGTGATCATGTCGATGCACACCGACCTGAGCTACGTACGGACGGCGCTCGATCGCGGAGCGCTCGGCTTTGTAGTCAAGGATGCCGCGCCCGCCGAGCTCGAACTCGCGCTGCGCGCCGCGCACTCGGGCCAGACCTTCCTCAGTCCCAAGGTCTCCTCACGCATGGTCAATGCCCTGGTCCGGCGCGAGGCGCCGGCGGGCATGGAGGCGCTGTCGCCACGCCAGCGTGAAATCCTCGCCCTGCTCGGCCGCGGCAGGGCCACCAAGGAAATCGCTGCCGAACTCGGTATCAGCGTGAAGACCGTGGAAACTCATCGTGCCCGGATGATGGAAGTGCTCGGCATCCGCCGCGGCAACGAGCTCCTGCGCTACGCGATGCAACACAGCATCGAGCCCTGAGCCCACGGTACGCATCGACTGATTCTCATGGCCATGCACCAAGGCATCGCCTGCCAGCGCCGCCGTTCCGCCGCATCACCGATCTCGGAACCGTCAGGCCGCGACGCTGCACCGACACATTCGCCCCACAGCTGGGAAGAGTCGTCGGGAAAACGTCCCAATCGAGGGGAGAAGCGCGCTCGCATCGTCCACCGCGCCTAGTACGCGGCGCGTCCAGCACGGATTTCTCGGCGGAAAGCCGTCGGTGTAGGGAATTTCCTTACACATTGCTAAGGACTGCCCCGGCACCTGTAGGACCCACCCTGATTCCGCAGCCGACGCCTCCTTTCCAGAATGCGATCCAGAGAAAAGAAGTGGCAGGGGGTCGCATGAAAGCCGCATTACGTACGCAACTCGGCCAGCAGTTGAATCTGACGCCGCAGCTGCTGCAGTCGATCCGCCTCCTGCATCTCAATGCGCTCGAGATCGAGCTGGAAGTGAATCGCGCGCTCGATGAGAACCCCCTGCTCGAATGCGTCGAATCCGGCGAGGACGGCGCGTCCGATGCAGATGTCGAGGACCCTCAGACCGGCGACGAGGCCGCCGACAACACGAGCGATATCGACGAATTTCCGGACGAAGTGGACTATGTCGAAAGCGGCCCGCGCAGTAGCGGTGACGACGACGACCCGCTCGCCCGCTGCGTCGCACGCGAGACCGGCGACACCCGCCAGCGCGTGCTCGCCAACCTCGGGCTGGAAATGAAGGAGCCCGGCGATCTCGCCGTCGCCGCCTGGCTGGTCGATCACATCGACGATGCCGGTTATCTGGAGCTGCCACTCGATGCGCTCGCCGCCCGTGCGCAGGCCGAACTCGGTACGGAGGCCGAGCGGCTGATGTCGGTGCGCGCACGCATGTTGCGCGGTGACCCGCCCGGCTACGGCGCCTGTGACCTGCGCGAATGCCTGCTCGTGCAGCTCGAACTGCATGGCGCGAACGAAGCAAGCCGCGAACTCGCCCTGCGCATCGTGGGCGACCATCTCGCCCTGCTCGGCAGCCATGGCAATCGCGCCATCGCTGAGCAGCTCGGTGTGCCGCTCGCCGAGGTCAGCGCGGCGGTGCGCCTGATCCTCACCCTGGACCCCAAACCGGGTGCCGAGCGCAGCGTGCCGAGCGGTCTGGCCGTGGTCCCGGACGTGGTCGTGCGCCGCCGCGGCAAAGGCTGGCACGTCGCACTGAACTCACGTACCGCACCGCTGGTGCGCATCAACGCGGCCTATGAGCAGATGCTCAGCCGTGCGCCCGATGACGCCGGTGCACGCCGCCTGCGCGACCTCCTGCAGGAAGCACGCTGGCTGACCCGCGGCCTCGCCATGCGATATGACACGCTGTTGCGCACGACGCGCGCGATCGTCGAGCGTCAGGCGGAATTCTTCGAGCGTGGCGAGGAGAGCATGCGCCCGCTGACCCTGCGCGAGATCGCCGACGCGATCGGCATGCACGAGTCGAGCATCTCGCGCATTACCACCGGCAAGTACGTACAGACCCCGCGCGGCACGTTCGAGCTGAAGTACTTTTTCTCGGGCCGCCTGAGCGGCGCTGCCGTCGCCGGCGTAGCAGTACGCGCAATGGTCAAGCGCCTGATCGACAGCGAAAACAGCGATGCGCCGCTGGCCGACGACGTGATCGTCACCCTGCTCGCTCGGCAGGGCATCCAGATAGCGCGGCGCACGGTCGCCAAGTACCGCGAGATCATGAACATCGCTTCGGCCAAGGATCGCCGGCGCCCCTCGACGACAGCCGCATGATGCCCGGCGCCGCACGCTGAAGGAGAAACCAATGACCCCGATCAACGTCCTCCTGGTCGATGACCACGACGGCTTCATCAACGCGGCGCTGCGGCATTTTCGCAACGTCCCATGGATCGTCGTGGCCGGCCGCGCAAGCAACGGTCTCGAAGCGATTGCGCGCACCGAGGAGCTGCGTCCGGATGTGGTGCTGATGGACCTCGCGATGCCCGAGATGGGTGGATTGCAGGCCACGCGCCTGATCAAGGCACAGACCGATCCGCCATACATCGTCATCGCCAGCCACTTCGACGACGTCGAACATCGCGAGCACGCGGCGCGTGCCGGCGCCGATGCATTCATCAGCAAGCTGAACTATGTGCAGGAAGTGATGCCGCTCCTCGCGCGCCTAGCGGGAGAACAGAGCCATGCCTGAGTCACGCGTGCTGGTCGTCGATTCCGATACCACGCGCGGCGAGCGTATCGGCACGATCCTCGATTTCATGGATCTGAACGCGACCGTGGTCGGTTGCGTCAGCCATCTCCACCTCGGCCGCCATCAGCCACAGGACTGGCTCGCGATCGTGTTGGGCGACATCGAGCAGGCCGACGCCTGGCAGACCTTCCTCGACTGGCTGCGTCGCGATCCGCTGCATCCGCCGCTGCTGGCCCTGCCCGAGCATCATCTCTATGGTGCCGAGCGCTTCGGCCTGAACGACGCGAACTTCTGGCCACTCGATTTCCCGATCAAGCAGCCGCAGCTCGCCGAGCTGCTGCGCCGCGCGAGCATCAAGCGCATGGACGACACCGCGCGCGCCGAGGTGCCGCAGGGCGGGCCGACCGGCTCCAGCCCGGCCGTGCAGCGCCTTCGCCGGCTGATCGACCAGGTCGCGAGTTTCGACACGACCGTGCTGATCCTCGGCGAATCCGGCACCGGCAAGGAAGTCGCCGCGCGTGCGATCTACGAGCGCTCGGCACGGCGCAACGGGCCGTTCGTGGCGATCAACTGCGGCGCGATCCCGTCCGAACTGCTCGAGAGCGAGCTGTTCGGCCATGAGAAAGGCGCCTTCACCGGCGCGATCACCGCGCGCAAGGGACGCTTCGAGCTGGCCGAGGGCGGCACGATCTTCCTCGACGAGATCGGCGACATGAGCCTGCCGATGCAGGTCAAGCTGTTGCGCGTGCTGCAGGAGCGCTCGTTCGAGCGGGTCGGCGGCGACACCACGATCCGCTGCAACGTGCGCGTGATCGCGGCCACGCACCGCAACCTTGAGGAATCGATCGCCAAGGGCGCTTTCCGCGAGGATCTGTTCTACCGGCTCAACGTATTTCCGATCGAGATGCCGCCGCTGCGCGAGCGGCGCGACGACCTGCCAGAACTCGTCGCCTCGCTGACCACGCAACTGGCTGCCGCGGGCCGTGGCAGCGTGCGACTGTCGAACGAGGCGCTGGCGGTGCTCAAGGCCTATCCGTGGCCGGGCAATGTACGCGAACTGGCCAACCTGATCGAACGCCTGGCCGTGCTGCACCCGGGCGGCACCGTGCGTGCGCGTGACCTGCCTGCCCGCTATCGCGTGGACGCCGAGATCCCGGTCGAGGCGGAAGCACCCACAGCCGAGAGCGAGATCATGGCCGGCGCCGACGAGTTGCCGGCCAACGGCATCGATCTCAAGGAACACATGGCGCGCATCGAGGTTAACTTGATCCGCAGCGCGCTCGAACGCGCCGACGGCGTGGTCGCCCACGCGGCCCAGCTTCTGGGCCTGCGGCGTACGACTCTTGTGGAAAAGCTGCGTAAGTATGGCCTCGGCCGCGACAGCGACATGAATTTGACGGCGGAATCCTGACGTTCCTGCGGCACGCGGCTTGCCTCTAGCGTTTCGGGCGGCCGATCCGGCCGACACGGCGCAAGCACATGAGCGACGCGACCATCAGCTCGATCCTCTCGCAGATCCGCGCGCTGCAGGGTCAGGCCACGGCCCGGCCAGCGGCACCGGCCGCGGCGAAGGACGTCACGCCGGGCAGCTTCGGCGAAACGCTGCAGCGCGCGGTCGGTCGCGTCAATGGCGAACAGCAGGAGGCCGCGCGCCTTGCCAAGGCTTTCGAACTCGGCGATCCGCAGGCTGACCTGGCCCGCGTGATGATCGCCCAGCAAACCGCCCAGGTGAGCTTTCGTGCGGCCGTCGAGGTGCGCAACCGCCTCGTGCAGGCCTACCAGGACGTGATGAACATGCCGCTTTGAGGCGGCATTGACCGGGGCGACCGATGCCAGCCGTCAACTTCAACCGACTGACCGACATTCCAGGCGTACGCCAGATCGGCCTGCTGATCGCCCTCGCCGCGGCGATTGCGGTTGGCCTGATCGTGTTCTTCTGGTCGCAGAAGCCCGGCTTCGCTCCGCTCTACTCCGGCCTCGCCGACAAGGACGCGGCCGAGATCGTCGAAGCCTTGAAGGCGTCGGGTATTGAATATCGTCTGGATCCCGGCGGCGCGGTCACGGTACCGGAGGCGCAGGTGCGTGAAGCGCGCCTGAAGCTCGCCGCACAGGGACTCCCACAGGGCGCGCGCGCCGGCATCGAGGCAATCCAGAAGGACCAGGGCTTCGGCACCAGTCAGTTCGTCGAGAACGCGCGCTACCAGCATGCGCTCGAAACTGAGATCGCCCGCACCATCGCCGAGCTTAAACCAGTCAAGGAAGCGCGCGTCCATCTCGCCCTGCCGAAACCGAGTCCGTTCACCAAGAATCGCGAGACGCCGAGCGCGTCGGTGATGTTGCAGCTGTATCCGGGCCGCCAGCTCGAACAGGACCAGGTCGCCGCGGTCGTGCATCTCGT
>Ga0116193_1000873_pt1 | contig 26810 bp, 18 predicted proteins | sample AD_UKC115_MetaG_FD_89892 | JGI IMG/M metagenome (GOLD analysis project Ga0116193, IMG submission 89892) | Active sludge microbial communities of municipal wastewater-treating anaerobic digesters from Hong Kong - AD_UKC115_MetaG | ecosystem: Engineered > Bioreactor > Anaerobic > Digestate... | reverse complement strand
GTAAAAGTATAAATGTGGGTTTTCAAATTGTCAATTCTTAAGAATCATTGTATGACAAAATCAACCGAAAGCGCAGAACATCCGACAAATCCCAGTTAATCTTAAGAAACTATCAGGATTATGCAACATATTCCTGAATTTTTTTCAAGGGCTTTTTTTTCTTAAGGTTATTCTAAAAAATTACCAGACAGTAATTTGAAATATTAGAAGGACAAATTCTTTTTTTCTCGGTTGATCCCAAAGGCAGGTTTGTACTTCAAATTTCCTTCGAAAAAGCCATTCCATAATATCGACGTATACAGTATAGTATCAGGATACAATTTTTTTTACAAGATATCAGCAATTCGAAATATGAAAAGTATCCTTGTTGTTCTCATTATTCGAAAGGTTAATCCGTATTTTGAATTGCTGGAGTTCCTCCGGCATGTCCAATCAAGAAGGAGAGAGAATGCGTTTTAGAATCCATCGACAGGATAATTCTGTAGTTGCAATCATCGAAAGCAACGAGCTTTTGTTAACCGATGTTCAAACCGCTTTGCAGTTCCTTTCAGATGTCTATGAAGAAACAGGCTGCAGCAAGATAATCATTAAAAAAGAATCCATCCCTGAAGCATTTTTTGATCTGAAAACAAAGCTGGCAGGAGAAATTTTACAAAAATTCGTCAATTATCAAACAAAGCTTGCCATAGTCGGTGATTTTCAATCCATTACCAGCAAAAGTCTGCATGATTTTATCTATGAGAGCAACAAAGGACATGATTTTTTCTTCGTCGCCACTGAAGAAGAAGCGCTTGCCAGACTTCATCGCTGGTAAGGAAAACGGTCATTAGAATTTATATTTTTCTCGTATTTCGAATCGCTGATTCCAACACAGGAGTTCGAAATATAGATTTGCTATTCGAATCAATCGCGTAAAAACATCATAACAATAAAGAATCCTCCCCATATATTTTAAATTGCTGATTTCAACAGACAACACTTGACAAATCGAACACAAATCCTTTATACTTTTAATACTCCTCTATGGTGGGGTATTAAGGAATCGATCTATGAAAAAACAAAAATTTGACATCGAGGGAATGTCGTGCGCGGCTTGCGCGGTAACCATTGAAAAAAAAGTCAATGCGCTAAACGGTGTCGCGAAAGCGGAAGTTTCTCTCTTAACAAACAGCATGACGGTAGAATTCAATCCATCACTTTCCAATGAAAAAATAATCATTCAATCGGTGGAAAAAGCCGGATATCAGGCAGCAATACAGAATAATCCGACTGTTCATCAAACCATGAATCCAAATAATGTTATGGATGATGAAGTATTCACCATGAAAAAACGATTGATCGTTTCTTTCGCGTTTCTAATTCCGCTCCTTTATCTTTCCATGGGACATATGCTGCACTTCCCGCTGCCTTCCTGGTTACATGGGCAGGAAAATGCCATCCCCTTTTCTTTTACTCAGTTTTTATTGACATTGCCAATTGTCTATATCAATCGGAAATTCTTCACCAATGGCTTTAAAGCGTTGATGCATCGCTCGCCGAATATGGATTCGTTGATTGCAATTGGGTCATCAGCTGCTTTAATCTATAGTGTCTATGCCATCTATAAAATCGGTTGGGGGCTTGGCCATAATGATCCGGTTATGATCAATATGTTTGCGATGAATCTCTATTTTGAATCGGCGGCAACAATCTTGTCTTTAGTCACAACAGGAAAATATCTTGAAACCCGATCCAAGAAAAAAACATCCGATGCGATCACGAAGTTAATCGATCTTGTGCCCAAAACGGCATCTGTGATCAGGGATGGTATCGAAATGATCATACCGGCAGACGATGTCCGCGTAGGAGATATGATCATCATACGTCCCGGCCAAAAAATTCCAGTTGATGGAACCGTGATCGATGGTTATTCCTCCATTGATCAATCCGCAATAACGGGAGAAAGCATTCCCATCGTAAAAAAGCCAGGCGATAAAGTGATTACCGGTACGATGAACCAATCCGGATCGATTTCATTTCGAGCAGACCGCATCGGAAAAGATACAACTTTGTCGCAAATTATTGAACTGGTCGAAAACGCCAACACAACCAAAGCGCCTATAGCAAAAATTGCTGACAAAATAAGCGCTGTCTTTGTACCGATTGTAATTTTCATTGCCGTCGTCTCTGCTTTATCATGGCTGTTGCTGGGAAAAAATTTTGAGTTCGCATTAACAACAGCAATCTCTGTGTTGGTCATATCCTGCCCATGCGCTTTAGGCCTTGCAACACCAGTTGCCATCATGGTCGGAACCGGAAAAGGAGCATCCAACGGTATTTTAATTAAAAGCGGAGAAGCATTAGAAATTACTCACAAAATCCAAACTGTCGTATTGGATAAAACCGGTACCATTACAGAAGGGAAACCCAAAGTAACGGATATCCATCCTTTAGGGAATTATACTGAGCTGGAATTTCTGACAATTGCGGCATCTTTGGAAAAGCTGTCTGAACATCCGCTTGCTGATGCAATTCTTCAAAAAGCAGATGAATTGAGTATCCTTATAAAAAAAGCTACTGATTTTCAAGCGATTCCAGGACAGGGAGTCTCTGCCTGGATTGATGGAATCCAATATTTTGCGGGCAATCAAAGATTTATGGAAACGCAATCGATTTCTCTATCAACCCATTCTGAATTGGATAAAATTTTGTCGGATAAAGGGAAATCACTGCTCTTTTTTGCAGAAGGGAAAAACCTGATCGGTTCCATCGCTGTTGCAGATATGATCAAATCAGGAAGTAAAGAAGCGATCGACCAGTTCAAAAAGATGGGAATTCATGTCGTGATGTTAACCGGGGACAATCGATATACAGCCGAAGCAATCCGAAAGCAGCTTGCGATCGATGAAGTTGTTGCAGAAGTCCTGCCCCAGGGAAAAGATGAAGTGATTCGCAAGCTTCAGGATTCAGGTAAAAAAGTTGCTATGATCGGTGACGGTATCAACGATGCCCCGGCACTTGCAAGAGCTGATGTTGGTATTGCAATAGGCGCAGGAACTGACATAGCGATTGAATCCGCTGATATTGTGCTGATAAAAAACAGCTTATTGGATGCGGTAACCGCGATTCATCTCAGCAGATCTGTGATTAAAAATATTAAAGAGAATCTTTTTTGGGCATTTTTCTACAATATCATCGGAATTCCACTGGCAGCCGGATTATTCTATCCGCTAACCGGTTGGACTCTCAATCCGATGTTTGCAGCCGCCGCGATGAGCCTTAGCTCATTAACTGTAGTCTCCAACGCTTTGCGTCTACGATTTTTCCGGCCTCAGACAGAAAATCATTTTAAAAGTGATTTCTCCAACGATTCAGTTAAAAAAGAGGAAAAGAGAATGATAAGAAAAACGATCCAAATTGACGGAATGTCATGTGCACATTGTAAAGCAAGAGTTGAAAATGCACTTCAAAAAGTGGACGGCGTCAGCAGCGTTGTTGTGGATCTTGAAACAAAAAGCGCTGACTTAGAGTTATCCAAAGCAGTGGATAACAAAATTTTAACAGATGCGATTACCGATGCAGGTTATGAACCCGGCAATATTACTGAGGGATAACAGCGATTCGATATACGGACATTCTTATTAAATATTGAGAAAAAGTTTGTTATGTTGTTTTTGGTCTTCGACCAAAAACAACATAAAATCAAGTAATTCTTTCCATATTTGGAATTGTTGGAGGGATAACCGAATGGTTGCGGATAAAAAGAAAATTTTAAGATTACTGAAAACTGCCCGAGGACAAATTGACGGGCTGATAAAAATGGTCGAAGAGGATCGATATTGTATCGAAATTTCGAACCAATTGCTGGCATCACAAGCAATTCTGCGCGCAGCAGACAAAGAAATTATTCATGCGCATTTAAAGGGCTGTGTTAAAGATGCGTTTGAAAAAGCAGATGAAACGGAGAAACAACAAAAAATTGAAGAGATCATTCAAATAATCGACAAAATGGCCAAGTAGATATCCAAATTTCGAATCACTGATGATCAGATCATGAATATTCAACAATTCGAAATATGGTGAGGATTCTTTATTGTCACGACACTTATGCGGGAAGCGCAAAAGCATCATAACAATCAGTTTTTTTCGCTTGATTTGAATAACGAGTACATACTTCGAATTATAGATGAATACCTCTAACTCGTATGATATAACGAGTTTGAAGTAGCACCGATCTTTTTAGTCCTTGTTCTATTTATAATTACCAAAATTACATAACAGTGAACAGTGGCAATAATTCGAAAAGTCAATCCATATTTTGAATTGTTTGAACGGTGAATAATGAATATATCGGAATTATTTAAAATTAAAAAAGTAGTCTTTTCTTTAGAAATCTTTCCACCAAAAAAAGATAACTCGGTGAATGTAATCTACAACACATTGTTAAAGCTGCGAGGATTGCCAGTGGATTTCATGAGTGTTACCTATGGATCGGGCGGTAACATTTCACAACGCGAAAAGACCTGTGAAATTGCTTCTCTAATCCGGTCGGCTTATCATATCGAACCGGTAGCTCATCTGACATGCGTAAATTCAGATGAAGAAGAGATTCGAGAGACATTAAAAAAACTGAAAGAGAACCAGATTCTGAACATACTGGCATTACGGGGCGATATCAATCCGGATGTTCCTCCGAAAAAGGTTTTCCAGCATGCCAGTGATCTTGTTCGATTTATTCAAGAAACTGATCCGGATTTTAATATCATTGGAGCGTGTTACCCGGAATGTCATTACGAGAGTAATTCGATTGAAGAGGATATCCAAAATTTGAAGAAAAAGATCGATCATGGCGTTACGCATTTGATCACACAACTTTTTTTTGACAATCGCAATTTCTATTCCTTTCTGGAAAAAGTCCGCCAGACCGGCATTACAGTTCCGATTGAAGCAGGAATTATGCCGATTGTCAATAAAAATCAAATTGAACGGATCGTCAGCATGTGCGGCGCCAGTGTCCCCGCGAAATTAGCAAAAATTATTAATCGATACGCAGATAATCCGACGGCTCTCAAAGATGCCGGAATTTTTTATGCAACTGAACAGATTATGGATCTAATTGAAAACGGCGTTCAGGGGATCCATTTATACACCATGAACAATGTTGAAACAGCAGCGCGCATCAGCGATAATATTCAAAATATCATTGCAGCTGAAAACGACAAATCAGGAATCCAATAACCTTGCAGCAAATAATTCCTCAACTTTCTTATATTGATATTCTTCGATACCTTGGATACCGAAACACTGCTATTCCAAAAGCTCTGGAAGAATTGATTAAAAGTTGTATGGAATTAACGTTACAGACCATTCAGCCAAAATCTATTTATCATAGATATCCGATATCCGTTTTATCGGAAGGAATTGCTGTATCCGGTACAAATATCATATTAAAAGGAAAATCAATCCGAAATCATTTACTTGAATCCAAAGAGATATTTCTTCTTGCAGGTACAATCGGAATCGAAATGGACAAGCTCATACGAACGAAAATGGTGTCATCTCCGGATGAGGGAGTCATTTTAGACAGTTGTGCAACCACTGCCATTGAAATGTTGATGGATCAGACCGAAAACAGCATTCGCGATTTGTGCAGTCAAAATGAAGAATCCATCACCTGGCGTTTTAGCCCCGGTTATGGCGACCTTCCGTTAGATACGCACATTAATTTGCTTGGAGCATTGGATACATCCAGAAAAATTGGATTGACAGTCAGTCGTAGTTTAATTCTGATTCCGTCGAAATCTGTCACTGCTATTATTGGAGTTACCAAAAAAGTTATTAAAATTCCTCCACAAGATCATTGTGATACGTGCAGCAAAAATTCTGACTGTGTGTATAAGAAAGCAGGCTTTTCATGTTCGAACCAGAGCAATGCGTAATCCTATTAGATGGGGCAATGGGTACAGAACTTCAGTCCATGGGATTGATGACTGAGAGAATACCGGAAGCGGTCAATCGAACAAATCCGGAGGCAGTCATTGATATTCATCGCCGCTATATTCAAAGCGGAGCGGAAATCATCTATACCAACACGTTAGGAGTCAACCGATACAAATTAGATGGCAGCGGTTACCTTGTCAAAGATTTGATTCAAGCAGCCGTCCAAAATGCAAAAACTGCAGTTGCTCTGGAAAAAGAATCCTCCGACAATGAAAACCATTCTGTCCGAATTGCTCTTGATTGCGGACCGATAGGCACCATGCTGAAACCAAATGGTGATCTTTCTTTCACAGAAGCCTATGAGATATTTCGAGAAATTGTGGTTTATGGCAAAGAAGCAGGCGCCGATCTGGTCGTTTTCGAAACATTCACCGATCTTTTAGAAATTAAAGCAGCAATACTCGCTGCGAAAGAGAATTCGGATCTTCCAATTTTCGCCTCCATGTCTTTTGAAGAGAATGGACGAACATTTTCAGGAGTTTCCATCCCCAGCGCAGCGATTACTTTAACAGCTTTAGGGGTCGATGCACTGGGAATCAACTGTTCTCTTGGACCTGATCAGATTTTCCCGCTTGCTGAAGAAATGACTGAATGGACAAATCTGCCAATTTTAGTCAAGCCGAACGCTGGAATGCCCAACTTAAATACAGGAAAATACGATATCTCACCGGATGAATTTGCTGAATCGATGAGCAGATTTCCCGCTATTGGAATTCACCTGATCGGTGGATGCTGCGGGACAACACCGGAGTTTATCCAAAAAACAAAAGAAAGAATTCAGTCCTGTCATTTTGGAAAAACGCTGAATCAGGAGCGGACAGTCCTTTGCAGTTCTGTTAAAGCGGTAGTGGTTGATCGAGTACGCGTGATTGGCGAACGCATCAATCCGACAGGCAAGAAGCGATTTAAAGCCGCGATTACCAATCATGATATTGCGTATATTCTAAATCAGGCAATAGAGCAGACCACTGCTGGAGCTGAGATTTTGGATGTTAATGTCGGCATGCCAGGAATCGATGAACCGACTTTCATGGCAGAAGTAGTGGAAGCGATTCAAAGTATCTGTGATGCACCGCTGCAAATCGACTCATCCGATCCGAAAGCGATCGAGGCAGCTTTGCGGATTTATAATGGGAAGCCACTGGTAAATTCAGTGAACGGTGAAGATAAAATTCTGCATACCATACTCCCCCTGGTGAAGAAATATGGAGCTGCCGTAATCGGTCTGACATTAGATGAGAACGGAATTCCACAAACTGCAGAAGATCGTATCCGAATCGCAGAAAAAATCATCAAAACAGCCGCCTCCTATGGTATTCCAAAACAGGACGTGATCATTGATTGTCTGACATTGACAGTCTCTGCACAGCAAAGTCAGGCTCTTGAAACCTTACAGGCAGTACGTCTTGTTAAAGAAAGACTTGGGGTTAAAACCATCCTTGGAGTTTCCAATGTCTCTTTCGGTCTTCCGGAAAGGGAAATTATTAATACAACTTTTTTGACCATGGCATTAACCAATGGCCTGGATTTACCGATTATGAATCCCAATAACGAGCTGATGGTCAACGCTGTTGAAGCCTTTAATGTGCTTTCCAATATGGATGTTCATGCTGAAAAATACATCGCAGCTCATAATGCTGCTCAAACAGCAGAATCAATTACACCTGTATCCAATCTTTCATTGGAGCAAGCGGTTGAAAACGGTATAAAACAGGCGGCTGCAGAAATGACGTCTGAATTGCTGCGTTCGATGTCTCCGTCACAAATTATTGACTCCTTTTTGATTCCATCCCTTGAAAAAGTTGGAAACCGATTTGAAAGAGGGGAGATTTTTCTTCCACAGCTCATTCAGTCCGCAACAGCAGCACAGGCAAGTTTTGAAGTAATTAAGAAAATATTCGCTCAAAATAAAACCGATCAAAATACGCTCAGTAAAGGAAAAATCATTCTGGCAACAGTCAAAGGTGATATTCATGATATCGGCAAAAATATTGTGAAAGTAGTCCTGGAAAACTCCGGTTACGAGATCATCGATTTAGGAAAAGATGTACCTGATGAGAGAATACTTGAGACGATTAAGAATGAGAATATCCAGCTCGTCGGGCTCAGCGCACTGATGACAACTACTGTAAAAAACATGGAAGATGCCATCCAAAAAATTCGAAAAGAAACGCGATGCAAAATTGTGGTTGGCGGCGCCGTTTTGACAGAATCCTACGCACTTTCAATCGGAGCTGATTATTATGCAAAGGATGCAAAAGCAGCCATGGATATCGCTAAGAGCGTGCTCGGGTAAACCATTTTCAGTAAATCGATATTTGGGAAAAAAATTTTTGTGGTTGTTATGTTGTGTTGTCTTTGTGTGCAGCGCAAAAACAACACAACAACGAATCATCCTTTCAAAATTTCAAATCGTTGAATCAGCGTTTTTTTAGCAATTTAGTGCTTTTAATGATTTGAATTGGATTCAATTCCGGACTGAGTTCCAAAGACACTCTTTTTCATTTCTGATGAATAGAAAACAAAACGGAAATGTCCAAGCTTCTTCGCCTCATAAAGTGCAATATCCGCTGCACCATATAACGTATCAAAGTTCGTTCCATCCTCATCAAACATCGATACTCCGACACAACAAGAGAAAACAATTTGGCAATCTTTGCAGAGCAGCCCGCCTGCGGAAATATGGCAAAGACTTCGTCCATTTTCTTGAATGAAATTTCGAAAAAAATCGCCTTTCATCAGGTCAAAGAAAGTCACGATCTTCTGACGCAATTGATTTTTGGATTTAATATTTTTGACAAAGACTACAAATTCATCTCCGCCAATTCGTGCGACAATATCATCACTGCGAAACGTTTTTAATAAGACCTGCCCTAATCCCCGTAAGATTACATCACCATATGGATGACCGCAAACATCATTTACTTTTTTAAATTCATCCATATCAATAATGATGAATGCATGACTAACGCCTTTTTCGGTGTTTTGAATCTCTTTTTGAACCAGGTATTCAAGAGCTGATTTCTTATATAAGCCTGTCAGGCTGTCATGGCGAGCTTCATCAGTCAATTTGGAAATCTGTTTCTTTTCATCATCAACGTTAATAATCAAACCGATGCTCTGGATCGGATTGCCATCATCATCAAAAAGAACCGTTCCATTAATTCGATGCCATAAATATTCATTACCGGATTCAAAGGAATTTATCAGCCGAAATTCGAAATCTTTATTGGATCTGCCATTTTGCAAGAATGAAACAAGCTGAACACGATCTTCATCAGCAATAAAATTGTTTTGATAAATATTTTGACAAAAAGCAGGAATGGATATCGATTCCGGTGTTTTTCCTTGAGGCGTATTAATCTTGTAATTAAAAAGCATCAAATCTTTCTTGTAATCATATTCATAAACGATCGCTTCGGTACAATCCACGAGTACCTGATAGCGAGTTTTTTCCAGCTCAAGTTCCATTTGTGCTTTTTTCTTTTCAGTAATATCCATCAGAACAGCTAATACGGCATCCATCCCATTTTTTGCTTTAATTCGCCTGCCGCGATCGCGAAGCCAGAGCAGACTTCCGTCTTTTTTCATCAGACGAATATCAATTTCATATTCGTGCTGCTCAGGTGTGTTGATGATTGTCTGCCAAAGTTTCTGCCGGTCATCTTCATACACGAGGTTAATCAGTCCATTTTTTGATACTTCACGAAATTCTTCCATAGTAAATCCGAATAAGCTCAATAACTGCGGATTAAAGAAGAAAAGCGGAAATTGAGGACCCACATAACATCCGACCACACAACCCGGAAACTGTTCATTTAATAAATTGAAACTGGTTCTTTCATTAACAGCATTTTCCACCAGCAAATCTTTCTTCAGATCGCTGATATAGGAGATATGAAGAGTCTCAATGTAAGATTTTCCACTGAGATTGGTGATTGACGCTGACATGCAAAGTTTTGTCTTATTCTGATCAGCAGTGATATTTAGTTGGTCAATCGAAAGTACGGCAAAAATATCCTCGCTGCCATCCGGTGTCGTTTTTTCACTGAATCGTTCAATTTCATAAATATACGGCATGACATTGTTTTCAAGCTGGTTCGTAATCTGCATTCCAAATTCCGATTTGGTTAATACGCCTTCAGAAGAAGTCGGATCATAAATATACACATCGGAAGATAAAAACGACAGCGCTTTTTCTGAGTTTCGCTCAATATACATTGCGTTCAGAAATGATTCGAACATTTTTCTGGCAGATGTTTTCGGTTGCTGCGCAGAAAGATTTGTCTCATTATCCTGTTGATATCCATAAACCCATTCATTCGTACTGGTTGAAGCAGCATCCAGTTTCTTTTCGAAATCAGCTTGCGAAACAGGTCTGGAATAATAAAAGCCTTGTGCGTACAGACAACCGGCACTCATGAGAAAATCCGACTGTTCTTTGGTTTCAATCCCTTCGCAGATTACCTGAATATTCAGCGTATGTGCCATTGCAACGATATGCGTTAAGATATCTTTTGTTCTCTTGGAAATATATGTCTCTGATAGAAAATTTCTGTCCAATTTCATAATATCAAACTGAACAGTATTCAGCAGAGTAAGAGAAGAGAATCCGGAGCCAAAATCATCAATCGATATAAGGAATCCAATATCCCGCATCAGCGACATAATTTCCTGCGCATTATCCGTCTCGGCCAAAGCAGTCTCTGTCAATTCCAACTCGATCAGATATTTTGGTATATGATAAGTTTCAAGAAAAAACTTCAATCGGTCAATATAATGCTCTTCTGCAAGATGCGCTCGAGATTGATTGACTGAAATCGGAACGATTTTTTGCCCATTTAAAGAGCGGCGTCTGATCATCTTGCATGTTTCTTCTAAAACATAATCATCCAACTGTAATATAAAACCATTTCGCTCAAATAATGGGATAAAGGCACTGGGAAACATAAAACCTTTTTCTTTACTATCCCATCTCACAAGCGCTTCTGCGCCGATGATTGAACCGGATTTCATATTGAATTTTGGTTGATAAAAAATTTTAAATTCATGGTCTCGCAAAGCCTGGCTTTGAATGTCTTCCAGTGTTTTCTCATAATTCAGTTTTTCCTGCATGGTCTCGTTATAAAAAGTGACGAGCGATGATGATGTTTTTGATTCCATTCTTGCAATCTCAGCCCGATTGATCGCAGTTGTAATCATCTGATCATGATCCGGGATTAAATAAACGCCAAAATTCATATGAAGCGTAATCGAAGTATCACCTTTCCGATAAGCGCTGCAATTATGATGAAGATACAACAGATCACGATTCAGAGAATCCATACTAAGGTATGGGATCAAACTGACGAAGTGATCCGCCTTAACCCTCACTGGAACAAGACCGTAGTCGGATTCTTTTTGCAGAACAGAAGCTGTATGTCGAATGATGTCATCGCCGATTGAACGCCCATAACAATCGTTGATCACATCAAAACGATCAACATCCATCGACAGTATTGCATAATTGCGAAAGCGGTTAGCCTGAATAATCACCTGTCCTTCTTTTTCAAGCCAACGGATATTTTTAAGCCGTGTTAGTTCATCTTCATAAGCCATTTTATAGAGCATGATTTCCGATTTGCGGCGCCAAATGAAAATTACTACAGCAATTATTATTACAATAGAAAAAAGAATGAAATATAAATTTGGATATTTTGCAAATATACTTCGAATAGTGACCGGTTCTTTTTGCCCAACAGTCAAACCAGTAATAATGTCAGAGATTTTTTCAGATCCAAGCGCTTGGATCTGTTTATTCAGTATGCTGATCAGTAATGGATTCTTTTCACTGTTAATTCCGAAGCTGATTGGAATTGAAAAACCACTGCTGATTGTTGAAACCAAATCTTTATTTTCTCGTTCTTTCAACAATAATTCGGTTTCATATAAGCTTGCATAGGTGATATCTCGAGACCCATCTCGCACTGCTCGAATACAGTCACGCAGGACAGTGCAAATCGTCACTTCGTCGCTCGGCAGTTTCAGAACATATTTCACTGCGTAATTCAAACTGGGATGAATAATAATTCGGGGATTATCCCCTTGAAAATCCTTGCGGGAGATACTTAAATAAGGCAATGATAGATAGGGAACAGTTTTTTTGATCGTGGAACCGACAGGTAATCCGGAATCATAACTGATATCGATCATGATATCCGACTCACCACTTTGTACTTTATTAATCCGATCTACATAAGAGGTTACTTCAATATATTGAAGTTCCATTCCGATATTTTCAGCGAGATCGGATAGAATTGCATTTTCAAAACCAGTATATTTATTTGTTTCAGGATCATAAGCAGATAAAGGATACCGTTTGGAAGCTGCTGCTACAATAAATGGTCCATGAGATGCAATGTACTCGTGTTCTTCCCGAGTCAGCGCAATTGAAAAAGTATTTCTCGAAGCATAATATTTTTCATACAACCTGCTCTTAAATAAGGGATCGTCCAGCTCAATGGAGGTTATCGCCTGATCTAACTTCGATAATAATTCCGTATCTCCTTGTTTAACAATTGCATAATAAGGGTCAAATCCAAATCTGGTGATAATTTTATAATTTGAAGGTACGAACTGGTTAGAGATCCCAATTGCATCAACTTGATGATTTTCAATCGCTGCCTGCATTTCTGAAATACTGGAATACTCAATTAGTTGTAGAGAAAAATTGTTTTCTCGAGCAAATTCTTCAAGCTGGTGATTTCGGATACTTCCTTTTTGAATTGCTACCTTCATCTGATCGAATTTTTCAAAATCATTATAGAAAAATCGATTGTCGTCCTTTTTGACCAATAAAGCGCCATATCCGTAATCCATTATTTTCTGCGAATAATCAAAGTTTTTATCAATTTCCGGAGAATATCCGGCGTATGTCAGCAGATCTATTTCGCCATTTTTTAATTTCTCCAAACATTCGCTCCAGATACAATCAACGTAGTCATAATTAAAATCAGTGTAGTCACTGATTCGCTGAAGAAATTCATAACCATATCCACTGCGCGTTCCATCTGGTGAAATGTCCTGATAAGATTCGGAAATAAAATAACCAACCCGAACTGTTGTATATTGTCCTGAAGAATAACCTTTTGAAGAATGAATATGAAGACTGAAAAACACAAGAATGATCAAGAATACAGGGAATACAAATCGTATATACTTTCGAATACTCATCAATTTCCTCGTATCAAACACAGTCATCTATTTTCAAATCATTGATTCAAAATACAAGAAGGATGTTTATTGGTGTGTTTTTTTCCCATTCCACACTTGAACATCACAACAATAAATTTTTATTCTTTTCCGATAAAATTTTAAAAATATTTCGAAAAGTTGATTTCGAATCAATCATTGCAGTCAACGATCAACCTTGTTCCCAAAAAGAAATAAATTCTGGAGAGAATTTACAATTCAGAGACCAGGAATCTAAAGAATTGCCCGCAAATTCCTAACGTTCTATGCTACTGATTTATCCCCAAAACAAATATAACAAAGGGAAAATGAAGAACCGTAAAAAAAATCGTTCGACTCATTGGGTTAATACTTAATAAATTAACTTGGTATCGGATGATTTTTTTAATAATAACTTATCTATTACTTACATCAATTATACAATTGAAGATTTGAACTGGACAGATGAGCTGCAATTCGTACGAAAACAGAATTCAAATTTCATTATTGGATGTGTAATATTTTTCATCTGTCGGTCGAAATATAAAAAATATTAATTATTCTTATGGTTTTGCAAGGAGTGAAAAACCATAAGAATTACAAATTTCGTCTTATTATTCGAAAGATCACTCCATATTTCAAATTGCTGACAGACAAGGAACAATAATCAGCAATGTCTCGAATATTTGTTGTAGTGTTGGTTTTATGCAGAATACAAAACAACACTGCAATAAGTTTTTTAAGGCTTTTCGAATCTTCGAATTACCAGGCTGAATAACAAAATGAGAAATCAGATTGAGGCTTTTGCAAAATGTTCGAGCAATATATCCATCGCCTGACTGTATCCTGGAATTCCTTTTCCCACAATCGCTGCGATGCAAGCCATTTCAGTGATCGAATGATGACGAAATGATTCACGTTTCATATTATCGGTGATATGAACCTCAACTGCCGGAATCGATACCGATTTTAAAGCGTCCAAAATCGCAATACTGGTAAAAGTGTATCCCCCGGGATTGATAATGATTCCATCCATTTTCTGGTAAGCAGCCTGAATTGTATCGATTATAGATCCTTCATGATTGGATTGGAATAACTCGACTTCAATATTTCTTTTTCTGGCTTCTTCCCGAATATATTCTTCAAGCTGCGCATAGGTTACATTTCCGTAGATATGTGGTTCTCGAATTCCCAACATGTTGAGATTTGGGCCATTAATCACTAAAATTTTCATTTTTTCTCCAGTTTTTGCATTATTTCTTGAATAGTAATGTCAATCAAATGATCGTTGATCACGCGTTCATCACAACAATCCTCATAAAAAGGCAGGCGATACTGATACATTTGAGACAAACCAGCTTGGTTTATGGAAAGAGGTCTGCCTTCCATCGACAAAGCATCGACGTTGCGTTCCAGAAAAAAGACTTTTCCATTTTGGCGTAGAGCCATGCGATTTTTTTTGTCTAAAACTGCTCCGCCACCTGTGGAAATCACGAGGCTGTTTTCCTTTCCTTTCTCTTGAATCACATCTCTTTCAAATCGGCGAAATACTGATTCACCGTCATCCGAAAAAATCTTTGATATTTCTTTACCGGCACGATGAACAATTTCTATGTCAGTGTCAATAAATATTCTCCCTGTCAATTCAGCAATTGCTTTGCCAATTGTGCTTTTTCCACAACCCGGCATTCCAATGAACACGATATTCTGGATTCGATGGATCATTTGTTCGACAGTGACATCAATAATCGAATCATCCGCCTTTCGATTCAGAAACAAATCGGATGCGTATTTGGCTTGTGCCGTCAGCATAACGAGACCGCATCCAAAGGCAAGCTTCTTCTCTCGAGCTTGTAAAACCAGATTCGTATAGAGCGGATTGTAAATTACATCCAGCACACCTTCACAGTCCGGAAAATCTTCCAGATCGATCAAGGTTTCGCCATTATTGGGATACATTCCAACAGGAGTCGTATTGATAATAATCTGCGAATCGCGATGCACATCCAAATTTTGATAATTCACCTGCCCTGATCGGGAAACCACAATAATATCACGAGCTCCATGGTCTTTAACAGCAGCGCAAACCGCTGCACTTGTACCTCCGGTCCCCATGATCAGCACTTTTTTCCCTGAAAAATGGACTCCCGCACGTTTTGCCATGTAGAGGAATCCGGCATAATCCGTATTATATCCAAACAGACCTTCCGGTTTGGACAGAATCGTGTTAACACTACCGATTTTTTCTGCTTCCGGTGATATCCCTTTTAAAAACGGAATAACTGTTTTTTTATATGGAATCGTGACGTTTAATCCTTCAAACGACTTCCTTTCCAGAAATGAACCCAGGGAATCCTGTGATAGTTCAATCAATTCATATTGATACGCATGATTCGTCAACAATTGGTGAATCAAAACGGAATAGCTATGTCCTAATTTCTCACCGATTAATCCATACATATGAACCTCTGAAGCTATTTTCATTCTCCAATTTCTGTTAATTAACGAATTGAAAATGAGTGGATAGGCTTATCTCTTAATCCTTGGAACTATTCATAAAATCACAAGAAATCGTTATATTTCTGAATAACTCCCTAAAAATTCAAATTGATCCGGACCTGCCTCCAAATCACATAATAATCGGATTACTTCATCAGAATAAATGGATGCATCAAAATCAAAATAGAACATAAATTCAAAGTCTTTTCCTGGAATCGGACGGCTTTCTAATTTTGTCAGATTCAATCCCAACGCAGCAAATTTAGCAATGGTCGTGTAGAGTGAACCTGGACGATGAGGCAGAGTCAACATCAGGCTTATTTTGTCTGCGCCAGGGTAAATCTCCAATTCTTTCGAAATACATATAAAACGAGTGTAGTTGATTTCACTGTTTTGAATCGAATCATTCAATACGGTCAAACCGTAAAGATCTGCACAATTTTTCGAAGAAATTGCCGCAATATCCGTGCGGTCAGAATTAGCAACCATTTGAGCTGCGATCGCAGTATTTTCACAAACAGTAATCTTGATATCTTTATGTCCTCTCAAGAATTCACTGCACTGACCAATTGCCTGTTCGTGAGACACAATCTCTTTAATCATATCCATTCGAGTGTCCGGTTTTGCCAACAGCGAATGAGAAATCAGCATTTTCAAGCTTTTCGCAATATGAAAATCATACTTTTTCATTAAGTCGTAGACCATCGTAACGGATCCGTAAGAACTGTTTTCGATCGGTAAAATACCATATCTGCAGAGGCCATTTTGTACAGCTTGAAAAACACCTTCAAAATGGCGAAAATACAGAATATTTGGCAATGAAAAGATTCGATCACAAGCCATCTGAGAATAAGCTCCCTCAATTCCCTGGCACGCAACGACAGCCTTCGAGGGAAACTGTTTCGCTGTATTGACTAAAGCAGCCGCAATTTCATCTGCCAATTTTCCTTTATGAACAAGAATCCGATTCTGGTAACTTTTGCTTAAATCAAAAAGCGTTGAAAAAAGGACTTTTGCATATCCGGCATATTCTTCACCTGCTAACTCAGCTGTTTGTACCAAAATTTCGCGCTCGCGTTTCCGATCCAGCAGAGGAAGCTGATGCGCTTGTTTATACTCAGCAGCTTGCAGCGCCATCTTCATCCGTTTCACGACCAGATTCACAATTTGTTTGTCAATTTCATCAATTTGAGAACGAATCTCTTGAATTTCCATACGCTTTATCCTTTTTTACAATAAATAATCCAATAAAACAATGGCAATAGCCGCTTCAACAACCGGAACTGCGCGCAAGACTACACACGGATCATGTCGACCTTGAATTGTCAGTTTTACATTTTCTTTCCGTGAGAAACTAACCGAATCCTGCTCTTTTCCAATCGAAGGAGTGGGTTTAAAAGCAACTCTCAGGATGATCGGCATTCCAGTACTGATTCCACCCAGAATTCCGCCGTGATGGTTCGTTCGGGTACGAATCTCTCCAGTTTGGCTAAAATAAAACGGATCGTTATGTTCACTTCCGCGCATTTTTGTCGATGAAAATCCGGCTCCGAATTCCAATCCTTTTACCGCAGGAATCCCAAAAAGAACCTGAGCGAGACGATTTTCCAATCCATCGAACATCGGATCTCCATATCCGGCAGGAAAACCAATCGCAGCAGCTTCAATTACACCGCCGACAGAATCCTGATCCAATTTCGCCGCTTGAATTCTTTCCCGCATTTCCTCACCCGCTTTTTCATTCAGAACCGGAAAATTTCTGGATAATAAGGAATCCATCTGAGAAGCATCCACAGCAACGGGATCGAACAGCTGATCCTGAACATCTGCAACGGAAGCAATATGAGCCGCGATTTTTATTCCGCGGTTAGCAAGAAGCTGAAGACAAACAGCGCCTGCCAGACACAGTGGAGCGGTCATACGGCCTGAATACGGTCCTCCTCCCCGAATATCGTTATAACCGCCGGATTTGATATAAGCGGGATAATCCGCATGCATCGGACGAGGAATGTCCTGGATCGCCACATAATCCTTCGGACGCGGATCCTGATTTTCAATCATCATACATACAGGTGCTCCGCATGTTCTGTCATTGCAAATTCCAGAAAGAATCACGGGCAAGTCAGGTTCATTCCGCTCGGTAGTCAGAACGTTTTTTCCGGGGGCTCTGCGGGACATAAAACTTTCAACAGCCGAAAAATCAATCATTTCACCCGCCGGCAATCCGTCCATCACGACACCAATTGCTTTAGCGTGGGACTGTCCAAAGATCGTTATATGAAGATGGCGTCCAAACTCAAAGGACATCGTATTTTCCTCCCAGTTTTCGAAAATCTGCAAAAAAATTCGGATAGCTCTTTCGGACAGCTTCTGCTCCATGAATAATTACCTGCGTCTTGCACAGAATGCTTGCAATTGCAGCGGACATTACAATTCTGTGATCAAAAAATCCATCCACTTCACCCCCATTAAGACAACCATTTCCCGCAATAACCATTCCATCGGATGTCAGTCGAACCTTGCCGCCCAGTTGTATTATGCAGTCTGAAATGGCTGTCAGGCGATCACTTTCTTTCAGTTTCAACCGTAATGCGTTGCGAATAATCGTCTCACCATTTGCTCTACAAGCCGCTATTGCCAGAATCGGGATAATGTCCGGATACTCTGATGCATCCATGTCAATCCCATTAAACGTTCCAGGAAAGACATCAATTTTTTCATGAGTCATTTGAACTTCGGCGCCAAAACGCTGCAGCAAGGAAATAATGGAGCGATCAGGCTGAACACTTTTGAGTGACAATCCAGTCAAAGTTACCGGTTTGCCGATGGCTCCTGCGGTCAGGAAGAAGGAGGCACCGGACCAATCTCCTTCTGTCCGAACAAATCCGGGAGACTGATAATGCTGACCCCCGCAAATCCGGTAACCGCCAGAAATTCGATCGATCCGGATGCCAAATTTCGAAAGAGCATTAACCGTCATATCGATATAGGCAGAGGATTCCAGGGATGAAAGAATCCGAATTTCACTGTCACCATCCAACAATGGAAGTGCAAACAACAATCCGGAAAAAAATTGAGAACTGATATCCCCGCGTAACTCATATAAACCGCTTTTTAATACCCCCTGTAAAGTAAAAGGCAGTTTGGGGGCTGAAAAACCACAACCGTGAGCTTCCATCTGTTCCTGCAGTGGAAAAATCGGCCGATCTGGCAGTCTGCCAGCTCCAGTCAGTACAGGAGTCTTACAAATTGACGCAACTACTGGCAGCAGAAACCGCAAAGTCGATCCGCTTTCTAAACAATTTAAAACTGGAGAATCCTGGATACAATCCCAAACAGGTGAAACCATCCAGATATTTTCATCATCTGGTGATTTTTCAATCATCGCTCCCATGTTTCGCAGACAACCCATGGTTGCCAGAATATCCTCATTCAACCCGCCAATAAAAATACTGGTAGGTTCATGACTTAAAGCTGCACAAATTAATAAACGATGAGCATCGGACTTGGATGGAACAGCGCTTACCGTTCCAGACAACGGTGAAGGATGAATACGAATATCCATTTTGAATTAATCCTTCCTGATCCCGCTATTGACAAAATCTGCCAGATCATCGATAACAACAGGATACAAAAGACATTGGCCAATGCGTTCCGGAAGAACCAGTTGGATTCGATCGCCAAATCGCTTCTTATCCTGCAATGCCGCTAAAACAATCGACTCAGCAGTAAATGGACAATCGGTTGGTAAATGATACCTATCAAGAACGGATTTCAAAGGTTCAGTGACGGGTTCCAGGCAGATTCCTTTTTTTTCTGCTGCGCGTGCTGCCATCATCATACCGATCGCCACAGCGTGCCCGTGAGAAATTGAATAATGACTGCATTTTTCAATGGCATGTCCGAATGTATGACCAAAATTCAACAACTGCCGAATTCCTGTATCCCGCGTGTCTCTTGCAACAAAACCAGCTTTAATGGAAATATTTTGCAGGATGATATTTTCCCAATTATTCTCTGGACGATTCTCTTGTAATTCATGAAAGAGTGTTTTATCTGCGATCATTCCGTGTTTAATCATTTCTGCCATTCCATCTGAGAAGACAGTCGGAGGGAGCGTTGAAAAAGTCTGCGGATCACATAGAACCATAGATGGCTGCCAAAATGCTCCCGCCAGGTTTTTTCCGGCGGAAAGATTCACCGCTGTCTTTCCGCCTACAGAGGCATCTATTGCAGCTAAAATCGTAGTCGGAACTTGAAGAAATCGAATGCCACGCAGATAAATAGCTGCGGTAAAACCGGCCATATCCCCGCAAATACCGCCTCCAAGCGCCAGGATTACATCGCTCCGCGTCATTTGTTGTTGAGCTAAAAAGTCTAACATTTGAAGAACAGTTTGAATGGTCTTGTTTTCTTCTTCGGGATTAAATACGTATTTTGCTGCGGAAATGCCAGCTCTCTCCAGAGAATTCATTACGATATCCGCATACAATCTGTCAACATTGAAATCCGTAATGACGATCATTTTTTTTACGGAAATCGAAGTCTGAATCAAAGCTCCAATATGTTCCAACAATCCAGAATCGATTACAACTTCATAGTTTCCACCGGATGAATTGACCTGATACTTTTTCATTTTTCTTCAGCCGTTTCCCCATCAACCACTGCTTTTCGTTCCCGCCCCTCTTTTAACAATTGGAACAATTTTTCATGGTTGCCGGTTCTGATCGCTTCAGCATATTCTTCGAGATGCTGTATCAATAATTCAATTTCATTACACAGATGCTTTGGATTATCTAGGAATAATTCTGTCCACATTGTTTCATTTAACTTTGCCACACGAGTCATGTCACGAAAACTTCCGGCAGAGAATCCGATGTGTTCCAAGGCTGTTGGACTTTTGATATAAGCGCTGGAAACCACATGTGCCAATTGTGATGTAAAAGCAATCATCCGATCATGTTCTTCCGGAGTCGAAATCTGGATATAACCAAAACCAATTTGTCTGCAAAGTTCCTTGATGGATTGAACAGTTTCTATTCGCGTTCCATGGAACGGGACTAAGATCATGGACGCATTTTCAAACAAGGATCCCATAGAATGAGAAAAACCGGAAAATTCTCTTCCTGCCATCGGGTGCGCGCCAATATAAATGAAATGATTCTCTTGAGCAATCTTCAATAAAATCGGACATACTGCCTCTTTGACTCCGCAAAGATCAAGCACGATACCATCCCGTTTAAAATATGCGGCATTTTTCCTGGCAAATGCAATCGTATCACCCGGATACATCGCAAAGAAAACGATGTCACAATCCTTTAAAGTGTCAACCGTCAACTCCTCATCAATTGCTTCCAATAGACGGGCTTTGCATACAACAGATTCAATAATATCCATACCCAGAACTGTGTGTTCTGTATGCATCTTGATAGCTTTCGCCATAGAACCGCCAATCAGACCAAGTCCCACTACGCCAATTTTCATCATTCCTCCACCATCTGCTCATTAATTCGAAATTTCGATTTGAACACCGAATCGATCGGGAAAATCATCACAACAGCAAAGAATCCTTCCCATACTTCAAATTGTTGCTATTTAGATAGATCCAAGCAGTTATTCAACTACCAGTGAAACGCCAAAGGAGCAAGTTGACGGACACACGCGGAAACATCACGAAATGCTTCAGGAGTTAACGATTGTTTACCATCAGATAGTGCATGCGGAGGATCGTTATGAACTTCAATCATCAGCCCGTCCACTCCGCAAGCTACCGCAGCCATCGCCATCGGTTTAACTAATTTTGAAAGACCTGTTGCGTGACTTGGATCGACGATTACCGGCAAGTGGCTCATTTGTTTTAAAAGCGGTACTGCGGATAAATCCAGGGTGTTTCGTGTGGCAGTTTCAAATGTTCGAATCCCACGTTCACAAAGAATGACTTTTTCATTGCCGCTTGCCATGATATATTCGGCGCTCATAAGAAATTCTTCAAGTGTATTTGCTAAACCGCGTTTTAATAAAACCGGTTTTCCGGAGCGTCCCATTTCTTTTAAAAGTTCAAAATTCTGCATATTGCGTGCGCCAATTTGTATGATATCAATTTCTTCAAACAGGGGGAGCTGTGTGATATTCATAATCTCGGTTACAATCGGAAGGCCTGTTTCCTTTTTTGCTTCCAGCAGCAAATCGATACCTTGTCCTCCCAAACCCTGAAAAGCATAGGGAGACGTTCGGGGTTTGAATGCGCCCCCGCGTAAGATTGTGGCGCCGGATTCCTTGACACTTTTTGCTATAAAACAAATCTGATCCCGTGACTCAACAGAACAGGGACCAGCGAATATTTGCATAGATCCATCTCCGATTTTCACGTGGTTCTCCAGCTCAATGACCGTATCGTCCGGATGAAATTTCCGATTGGCATTTTTGTATGGTTCCTGAATGCGTTTTACATCTTCTACGATGTCCAAAGCCCGAATAAGATCAATATCAACCGATGAAGTATCACCGATTAAGCCCAAAATCATATGAGCCGCTCCGACACTGATATGGACATCCAGATTCATACTTTTCAGCCACTGGATCAAGTTTTCCAACTGCCGTTTTTCCGGATTATTCTTTAGAATAACAATCATAATAAGACCTCCGATGCAGAATAAAAAAAAGGAGCTCCGCTGTGAATTTCACTGTGGAGCTCCTTAATGTTTCTAATCTTTCTTTTTTCTTACGGTTCAGGATACCGGCATACAGTAAAATTCAAATGAGCTTTGCGAGCATAATAATACGCAAAGCCAAAAAAGAAAAAATAAAAACCAAAGAATTTTAAAGTATCCATTTTGAATCCTTAAATGCATAATAGCATGTCCGTCAAGTTTTGTAAAGGTATGTAAAGAAAATCAGTAATTCGAAATGTGAAAATAATTAATCGTTATTCAAATCGTTGATTGGAGATTTGTGTAGAATTACTTGTAAAGATAGTGATTTTTGCGGGAAGTACAATAAACACAATCACAGACAAGTTCCTCAATACCTTTATAAGGTCTTCTAAAAATATCAAGTGCCGATAATAAAAGGAGAAAAAATGTCCGCCGCTTTTCTTAACCTACAGGAATTCAATAAACACTTAAAAATAATCAATACACACTGTCATCATCTGCCGGATATCGAACATCAACACATTGGTTTGGATTTCATTTTGAATAAATCTTACGTTTCATGGTGCAAAGTCGATTATGGTGACACGTTTGATAAAAAAAACGAGTTTCTTCGGTTGGTACGATTTAATGCTTACTTTCATTGGTTGGAAAAAGCGCTTTGTGAACTCTGCGGTATTTCTCAGAATTTAACTGCTGAAAACTGGTCGATTTTTGACGAAAAGATCCAACAGCTCCATCAAAATGAAAATTACCATTTAGAAATACTTCAAGACCGTTGTGGATATGAAAAAATCATTTTAGATCCATACTGGAATCCGGGTTCCAATGAAGGACATCCAGGTTTTTTTACCCCGACGTACCGGATCAATATGTTTCTTTATGGATTCAATACCCAAGCACAAGATCACAATGGCAACAATCCATATACTGTATACGGATGGGAGTCATCACTAACTTTTGACGAGTATTTGGCAAAAATGAAAGAACAAATCAAAGAGCACATTCAGTCAGGATGTGTTGCAATGAAATCTGCATTGGCTTATGATCGTGGATTGGATTTTTGTGAGACTGACAAAGAAAAAGCAAAAAGAGGCTTTCTGAATCCAAATGCAAATGCCGAAGATATAAAGGCTTTTCAGGATTATGTCTTTTTCGAGATTTGCAATATTGCTGCCGAATACAATGTGCCGCTCCAATGTCACACCGGACTAGGAAAATTGGAAAAAAGCAATGCCATGCAAATGCAGGAAGTCATTGAGAAAAATCCGCAAACCCGATTTGTTCTTTTTCATGGCAGCTATCCCTGGATTCAAGATTTATGCGCATTAATCCACAATTATCCTAATGTCTATGCTGATATTTGCTGGCTGCCCATTATTTCAGGCAATGCATGTGAAACATTGCTGAAAGAACTGATTGAAGTCGGGACTACGGATCGGATTACCTGGGGTTGTGATACTTGGACCAGTGAGGAAAGCTTCGGAGCGTTGTTGGCTGCGAAACAAGTTGTTGCAAAAGTTTTTGCGGAATATATTGACAATTTTTATTTATCGCTGGTTGACGCTCAGGAGTTCAATCGGCAAATTTTTTATGAAAACGCAAAGAATCTGTACTTCAAATCATGAATTTATTCGGTGAAATGATATCCGTTTTGAACGAGCGCTTCTGCTGCCTGAGCAAAATTCTCTGTCTTTATAAGAAAATAATCGGTATTATAGGTTGAAACCACGAAGATCCCAATATTATTAGATGCAAGAATCGCAGAAATTCTTGCAATAATGCCAATTTCAGAAAAGTCCAATTTGCCGCAAATCCGGATACAAGTCCATCCGTCTTCTCGTTCGATCCAATGACGGGGAACGGAATCCGATTTGCACACGATAGAAATCTCTTCATGAGTATATCCGACAAACATCGGAGTTTGATGAAATTGAAGCTCAGAAAAATCCTGGACTTTACAAATTGAGAATTGATCAATCAATCGTTCTAAAAGCAAGGTTCCTCACTCTGGATCATTAATTCGGAATTTTTGAAAAATATTTTTTTATAATCGAGAAAAATTTTTAATTGCTGACTTTAAACTATATTTTTCATAAATCATTTGTTATTGATTTTATCGATTCGAGCTCTCATTTTCCGAACTTACTTCTTCAGCAGGCTTTGATTCTAATTCGACTTCAGCAGATTCTTCTGAATCATTATCATAAATATAACAGCGATTTTTTCCCAAACGTTTGGCATGGTACAAAGCCAAATCAGCCTTATGATACAAATCATGAAATGTATCCCCGTGTAAAGGAGCAAAGGCAATCCCTATTGAACAGGATGCCGCAATCATATCCTGATTTCCCTGAAGAAATTGGTTGGCTGCATTGCATAAATCTTGTGATTTTTCCAGTACAAACTCTTTTGAATTCATTTTTGGAAGAAAGATCAGGAATTCATCGCCTCCCAGTCTGCAGACCGTATCCGTTTTCCGAAATTTTTTTGTCAGTAAATCCGAAAATTTAACCAGAAGCTGATCTCCAACCAGGTGTCCAAGCGTATCGTTGACCTGTTTAAAATTATCCATATCAATCAAGAGTACAGCATGCACTTCGTTTTCCATCAATATTTGATTGGCCGGATCCATTAGCACCTGATCAATTCTCTGTATGGCAGCTTTTCGATTATATAATCCGGTTAATGAATCATGTTCGGCACGAATCAATAAATCTTTTTCCACATGTTTCTGCTGAGAAATATCCTCAATCGTCCCAACAGTATGAATTGGATTTTTATTGTCATCTAAAATACTGGTCAGCCTGATTTTGTACCACTGTGCCAATTCATTTACCTGCCCCGCACAGATTATACAGGATTCGGTCTCTATTCCCATATCGATATTGCGAAAGATTTCTATAATTAAATCACTTTCTTTTTGCGGAAGATCATCCATTTTCAGCAATTTCTTAGGAAAATTTGGATCTTTCGTATCAAGGATCATTTTCGTACCGCCCTGATCAGATAGTGAAATCGTTTTAGAAGAAATATCATAATCAAAAATGATATTTGCTGTCATAGAAGCTGCGATACGAAACCGCTGTTCACTGAAAACAAGTTCGCGATTTGTTGATGAAATTCGTTTTTGAAAAAATTGCTTGCAAACAATTGTGGATAAAAAGAAGAAAATCAAGAATCCAATAATTTTTGTTGTCAATCCCATCACCATCTGATTGACCGATGTACTGTTATTGCTCAAATCTGACTTTTTGATTGCTGTAACGGTATACCATTGGTTAATCCCAATCGGTTCATAATAGAGAAGTTGCTGTTCTCCTTGGATTGATAAACTTTGAAAACCGCTGCTTCCGGAGTTTATATCCTGCTGCATTTTTTCACAGGAAATATGGTCTTTAAATGCTTCATTTTCCCATAAATTTCCTGAGCCGAAGAAAATATTAGATTTATCAGAAGACGTAAGAAGGTTGCCTTTCTGATCCATCAGTACCGTAATTACATTCTTATTTTCCGTATCAATGGAGGAAATTTCGGCAAATTTTTGAGGATTATAAAAACCGTAGAGAACTCCTTGCGGTTGTTGATTTGAATCAAGAATCGGACTGGCAAAACTGATCATTGGCTGATGATATAAAACAGAATATGGCGTTACATCTGAAATATTTCTCTTACCTTGCATAGCTTGTTTAAAGGAGTCATAGGAAGAAATATCCAAAAAAGCAGTATTGGAAGAGTACAGCAATCCTTTTGAATCAGCGTAAAATACGGCGTCAAATGCTCCCTCACGAAGTACAAGCTTTAGCGCTTCGTCATTTTTTATACTTTCGTTTTCTGATAATTCCGAGTACCAAACAGCGCTATTCGAAAGTAAATCCAACGGCTGTTCAAGTTTTGACATGAGCAACACAGTGTTTCTTGCAGAAATTTCTTTGATATATTGTTCATGTTCATTTCGTTTAATTCTATTTATATTTTGTGAAAAATCTTTTAGTAACAGAAATATAAATAGAATTCCCAAAATAAAAATTACGGAAATTATTATTGCCTGATAATCTTTTGTCTGTTTGTGTTTTCTCTCAAATACACCCATTAAGGAAAATTCCTGTCAAAATCCAAAATAAGAATGCAGAAACGATGACGCTTTTTTCTCAATAATTCGAAAATACGATAAACATTTTTAGAAAAGGAAGAATATTTATTACTGATCTTATTATTTCGCTTAGCAAAAAATGATCAGTTACAATTCATCCATCTCCGATTTCGAATCGCTGATTTCCCCTTCCAATAGCAGCTTTTTTCATATGAATTCATTTGAATAGTGTCGATTTTAATAATCAGCTTTTAAGGAACGGTTTTGAGACAGTAAATAATTGTTCTAAGATAGTATGACATTTAGCGTATATTCCATTAAGATATCTCGAAATAATTCATAATATCGTTCCATAAGAATTTTTTTTCATCAATCTTTTT
>Ga0116193_1000871_pt1 | contig 26823 bp, 22 predicted proteins | sample AD_UKC115_MetaG_FD_89892 | JGI IMG/M metagenome (GOLD analysis project Ga0116193, IMG submission 89892) | Active sludge microbial communities of municipal wastewater-treating anaerobic digesters from Hong Kong - AD_UKC115_MetaG | ecosystem: Engineered > Bioreactor > Anaerobic > Digestate... | reverse complement strand
GGTATCCGCCCTTTCCGGGACAATTGGCGCATCCGCCCTTAAGTTCTGCGTTGAGCGGTTCAAGTTCCGCCCACGGGAATCTCTCAAGCTCGGTTGATGTCTCGGTGACAAATCTTACACTGACTGTCTCTTCTATATAGTTGACGTCATTTACAGTCCCGACTCCGTTTGGAGTACGGATTCTCTTTCCGGGTTCCGGCAGACGGCTGTGAGCGTCGTCATAGGCCTCTTTCTCAAATTGCAGACAGCACATAAGTCTGCCGCAGGCACCGTTAAGTTTTCCGGGATTGAGAGACAGACCCTGTGAACGTGCGAGTTTAAGGTTTACAGGGGCAAAATGATCCAGAAAAGTGCAGCAGCAGAGTTCACGCCCGCAGATTCCGATACCTCCGACGAGCTTTGCCTGGTCGCGTGAACCAATCTGACGCAGTTCGATTCTCGTGTGGAATGCATACGCCAGGTCCTTGACCAGCTCTCTGAAATCCACTCTTCCTTCGGCTGTAAAGAAGAAAATCACCTTATGTCCGTCGAAAGAATAAGTGCAGTCGACAAGATTCATCTCAAGATCCCTTCTGGCAATAAGTTCTCTGCACTTTACCATTGCTTCCTTCTCTTTGGCGCATTTCTCGTCATATATTCTCAGATCATCTTCGCTTGCAATCGATTTTATCGGAATCAGTTCTTCGTCTTTTGACGGTTCGTATTCATAAGGTTCCTCGCAGACATGAGCCAGATCCAGACCCATGTTTGTCTCAACCATAACGCTGTCCCCTATGTTAAGGGACATACCGTCGCAGGTAAATCTGTATGCTTTTCCCGCATCGCGAAAACGAACATTTACAACTTTTGTCATTTCTTTAACTCCTTACTTATCTTAAGCATCATTGCGCAGCAGGCCCCGTCAAAATTACTGTTTACTTCCAGTGATTTCTTGAAATCAATCAGAGCAGTGACGCACCTGTCTATGCCGCTTCTGCTGAGCTGCCTGTGTCTGACGGTAAACTTATGTATTTTTTTCGCGTACTCGGTCTTTGACGGCAGGTCAGGGTACACTATGTACTTCGTCATATCGCCGAAGATCTTTATCATAATCTCCAGAATGAGGTCAACATTCTGCTTGTTATCAGCCAGGAAGGTATTCTCGGTACATAGGATATCGGTCAGGCTGTCATCTGCCAGCCTCAGAGTGAAATCGGTCACATCACGGTTAAGCCCGATAAAGAAGTCGTCCGCAGACATCATGACAGCACGTCCGGGATTATATGAAGACATGGCACATATCATCCTCAGAGTCTCGTCATCGCCTTCGATATTCTTTGACTTAAGAATATTCATTACTTCATCTTCTGTGTACCGGTCAAACTTCAGTTCCATAACGCGTGACCTGACTGTCGCAAGAATTCTGTCTGTTCCTGATGCAATCATGATATAGACAACGTCCGGCAAAGGTTCCTCTATTGATTTCAGAAGCGCATTCTGCCCTTCAACAGACACATAATCCAGGTTTATGATAAAAACTTTGTTTCTCGAAAACTGTCTTTTAACCGAAGACTCGGCAACAATTCTCTCCCTTATGTCTGACACCTTGACATTCTTCGTGTCATCAGGCTTATCTATTCTGACAATATCCGGAGTCGTAAGCGCATCGTAATAGTGACACGGCCTGCATTTCCCGCAGGCACCGTCAGTTCCCGGGTTCTCGCACATCAGAGCCTTTGCGAATTCAGAAGCGAAGGAGTGCTTGCCCTTTCCGTCTTCGCCCGCCAGAAGATATGCTCCGGAGTGCCTTGATACAGCCTCTGACGCAATCAGTGATTTGAGATTCTTTTGTCCAGCAAGACTCGTAAGCGCCACTTATTCTCTCTCCGTAATATAACCTTTTATAATATTGAAAATCTCTTCCGGCGTACCCGAAGCATCAACTGTCTTTATTCGCTGAGATGCTTTTGCCGCTTCAAGATAACCGCCTCTGACCTTATTCTGAAAATCTCTTCCGAGAAGCTCAATCCTGTCATCTTCAATTGCCCTTGACCTGCGTCTTTTGAATGATTCGTCAACACTGATATCAAGGAAAAACGTCAAATCCGGTTCAAGTCCGCCGGCTGCCATCCTGTTAAGACCGTTTACGAGATCCGTACCGAGATTCCTGGCAACGCCCTGATACGCATAAGTTGAATCAAAGAACCTGTCGCAAATAACATATCTGCCCTCACAAAGAGCCGGCCTGATTCTCTCGCTTACAATCTGCGCCCTTGCGGCCTCGAAAAGCAGCAGCTCTGCAACCGGAGACATTCCGTCGTTCTCCTTGTCAAGCAGAATCGTGCGAATCTTCTCGCCTACCGGAGTTCCGCCCGGTTCCCGCACAAGAACAAAATTCGCTTTGCGCTTCTCAAGCCAGTCAGTCAGAAGACCTATCTGTGTACTCTTGCCGCATCCGTCGATTCCTTCAAATGTTATGAACAAGCCTCTGTCCATATCAGCTGAGATTGACGTTCTTCATCGAAGCTATTTCCAGATAAATCTCTTTGGTAATTCTCGCATTATCACTTCTTATATCATCGACAGTCTCTTCACGCTTCTTAATGACGCGTATAGGCTTGTCCTCGCGTGGAGCTCTGTTGTCTCTGCGTCTGCGGTTGGAATTACCTCCGTTATCATTTCTGTAAGGCTGCTTTGCACGGCCATCGCGGTTCTCGCGCGGCTGCTGGCCTTCGCGGTTCTCACGGACTGTACGCTTTTCTCCGCCTTCGTCATTTCTTCTCCTGCCGTCACCGCCGCCGTTACCGTTGCCGTAATTACGTCTTCTGCGGTTATTGCCGTTACGGTTATAATTGTTGCGATTGCCGGATGAAGCATTGTTCTCCGTCTTTGGCGCCGTTGGCTGCCGCGATGCACTGTTATTCTCTGCCATGAAATCCTCCATGTATATCGGTATGAAAATACTTTAACGTCTTATTATAAACTTCGAACCCGGATAACTCAAATAAAAGGTCCTATGCGCCTTACCATCTTATCCGTCGGGATCTCACCTTCATAATCGCAGAGCTCGGACATCGGAAGCAGCACGAAAGCGCGCTCCTTCCATCTTGGATGAGGAACGGTAAGCCGTTCGTCACCTATAACCTTTTCTCCGAACTTAATTATATCTATGTCAATGGTTCTAGGTCCCCAATGAACAAGTCTTTCCCTGTGAAGCGAATTCTCGACGCTCTGCGTAAAATCCAGAAGCTCGTGCGGATCATAATCTGTATAGAAACTGACACATGTGTTTATAAACATCGGCTGGTTCTCATAACCGACAGGTTCGGTCTCATACAGTCCCGCGCGCTTAAGTCCTGATATATGCCCGTTATCTTCAATAATACTCACTGCTTCGGATATGGTTTTTTCCCTCTCTCCGATATTGCTTCCGAGTGACAGTATGCAAAACTCTTTATCTCTCACGTTCAACAGTTACCTCCATAGCATCGAAAACACCGTCAATCGGTGCCTGCGGCTTACTCACGGTAACGACGGTCCTTACACATTCCGGACTGATGCTAAGCACGGCGTCAGCAACCCTCTGCGCCAGATGTTCTATAAGATTACTGCGGTCATCACACACCGTGTTCTTAATGATATCGTAGGCCATCGCATAATTGACTGTATCTTCAAGTCTGTCTGTCTCGCTGCCGGATATTCTGTTGAAGATAATTTCAACAGTAACCATAAAATTCTGTCCGTGAAGCTTCTCCTCCGGCAGGCAGCCTGTATGCGCATAGAAGCACATATTCTTAAGTACTATCTTATCCATATGATTCCCTTCGGTTAGTTTCCGTTGAGTGCGGCATCTGTTGCCCTGACTTCATGAACACGTACGACAGACGCTCCCGCCATCGCTCCGGCCAGGGCAAGTCCTATCGAAACACTGTCAATGTTCTGCTGCGTCTCACTCTGCTGCATCAGGACTTTTGCAATTCTCTTGCGCGAAGCACCGTAACATACAGGATATCTGCCGCCAAACCCGATATCGTCAAGTATTGATGTAAGTACAAGGTCCTGCTGCCTCGACGTACCGAAACCGATTCCCGGATCAGTCATTATCCTGTCGTCACTTATTCCGGCACGATGTGCCAGCTCAATACTGCGTGTCAGGAAATCCAGAGCACTCTTCCGTACATCGCAATCGGGTTTATTCTCAATGCCGCCTTCAAGCCTGCTGTTATACATGACAATTACGCCAGCGCCGTATTTAGCTATAACATCTGCCATTGCAGAATCTTTCTGGAGACCCGTAATATCGTTTATTATATCGGCTCCTGCGGCGAGAGCAGCTTCTGCGACCTCACTCTTGTATGTATCAACCGATATCACAATATCACTTCTGCTTCTTATGGCTTTTATAACCGGAACTACACGCGCCAGCTCTTCTGAAGTGCTGACCGGCTCCGCGCCCGGGCGCGTCGACTCACCTCCGACATCAATAATGTCGGCGCCTTCCGATTCCATTTGAGTTGCGTGATACAGTGCTTCGTCCGGAGAAGTATATAAACCGCCGTCCGAGAATGAATCAGGAGTAACATTCAGTATTCCCATTATCAGTATTCTGTCACGGATATTAAGGCTCCTGTCGCGGCATTTATACATTCCTGTGAATCTACCGTTAGTGTCTGTCATAAATCAGGTTCCAATCCTCTGTCTGTTAATTAGCGCAAGCGCTTCGTTTCTTGTTCTCGCGTCTGTCCGGCATCCGCCGCGCATGGCTGAAGTCACAGTCTTCGAACCGGGCTTTCTTATTCCGCGCATCGTCATGCAAAGATGTTCGGCTTCAATAATGACGCATACTGATCTCGCATCTACGGACTCGATAATCTTATCTGCAATCTCTGATGTCAGGCGTTCCTGAAGCTGAGGTTTGCGCGACAGTGTATCTACAATTCTCGCGACCTTTGACAGTCCGAGAATTCTGCCGTCTCTCGGAACATATACGACATGCGCTTTTCCGTGAAAAGGCAGAAGATGATGTTCGCACATAGAATAGAAAGGAATATCCCCTATCAGAATCATCTCATCATTGCCCTCCTCATGGAAAACCTTGATGTCTTTGGACACGTCATGATGAAGCCCGGAAAAAACCTCTGCGTACATTCTTGCAACACGCTGAGGTGTCTCAACAAGACCTTCCCTGTCAGGATCCTCACCGATTGCCTCAAGGATATCTCTTACAGCATGTTCAATCTTTGGCAAATCCATATGCTCTCTGCTCTCCTGCGGTATGGAATTGTCATTTTGATAATCGTACATTTATTTACCTCTTTTATTTTGAATGCATTTTTCTGTATTCCATCGGCGTCATTCCCATGAGTTTTCTGAACGCGACATTAAATCTCTGAGGAGAAGAAAAGCCGGACTGAACAGCTATACTTGAGACTTTAATTTCATTGTTCTCAAGCAGCTCACAAGCCTTGTCAATACGCTTCTGCATCAGATAATTCATAGGACTTATAGACAGCTCATCACGAAAAGCTCGCGTAAAATAGCCCTGACTCAAGAATACGTACTGCGCCGCTTCGGCAACAGTTATGCCGCGCTCGAAGTTATCATCCATATACTGCTTGGCAATAAGCACAAGTTCCTTGGCTTTGCCGTTCTTGACCCTGAGACTCTCCTCCCACTCATTGCGCATCGCTCTTGCAAGATGAATCATCAGTTCAACCGTCAGAGTGTGAATCATAAAGTCCTTGGAATATTTACTGTTTGCCATCTCATCCACGATTCGCTCGGCAAGAATGGATATCTCCTTCTTCTCGCTTCCGGTGACAACGAAATAAGGCTGACGCGTAATCTCGTTGTCCTCAGTAACGCCGAGATCTGCGAACTGGAGGAAGTTCTCCAGAGGAATCTGAGCCATTGATCCCGGAATCATCACGCTCGGTCCCGCAGCATTGTTACGGACCGAACCCTTCTGTGAGTTCGCACCTTCTCTCGCACTGCAAAGATCTTCAGTATCGTGAACAAAACCGAAATAAAGGTTGAACATGTCTGCCTTACGGGACTTGATTATTAGCTTATGTCTTGTGAGCGGCCGGATAATAAGAATTTTACCCTTGTCGAGTGTTATTGTCTCGCCGTTTATTGAAGCTTCGATTTTGCCTTCACGCAGATACAGAAGTTCATGTGAATTATGATAGCTCATATCGGGCAGAGAAGCGCCGGTATCATAGATATGCTCGATACCCTCTATCACAACCGGAATTGATCCGGAAGCCGATATAACGTCATCTTCAATTGCAGGCAAAAGTTTGTTAAACATATCTCCTCCGTCAGCCTTATACAAAGTTAATGCTGTCTATGTATATCTCACCGTTACGGTCGGTATCCTCAACGTATATCTTAAGACTGTCAAGCCTGATTGGCAGATCGCCTTCCATATCAAGTGTCAAAGTCTGCCAGGTAAGCTGCTGCTTTATATCGCAGCTTCCAAAACCTTCAACAATAAGCCTCTTGTGCTTCTGTTCCGGATTGAACACTGTAAGCGCGATCCTTGAACGGCCGTAGATTTCTATGGGCGCGAAAAGCGATGCATACTCGAGACACGGTTCAAATCCGTACAGAGACTTATCCGTCTCGTATCTGATGCGAAGCGACGCGCTTCCCGTCAGCTTATGCATATTGTCCGTTGATATCACGCCGTTGCCTTTGAAAGTTCTGTAAATCTGAAGAACCTCGAATTCCGACTCAGGCGTTCTTTTTCCGACAAACTCAAGACTGTCACAGTGTGTGAAGCTCAAATCCGGGCAGAAATACGCCGGATCCCTGTCAAATCTGAACGGCAGTATGGGAAGGTCTTCACCGTTCTTGAGATTAGCATCGTGAGGAAACGGAGTGAACCCGTAAGTAATACTCACCGGTTCTTCAATATCGTCTCTCCAGACCATAACACACATTCCGTAAAGACTCTTGGCATGAGCCGGATAGAATATTCTGTTCTCTCCTGCGATTGCAAATCCGGTGATCTCACTGGTAGCATCCGTCGCCTTGAGTCCGCTGCTCAGGTTGCTGAAACGTATTATCCGCTTGTTTCCGGCAATCTCAACATCGTTAGGCTCAGGAGAAGATTTCGACATCTTGGGCGAGAAATGGATACCGAGCGCAATGGTTGCAAGTCGAGTTCCCAGTGTATAGCTGATTGTCTTGTCAGGAAGAAGCAGGTCATGCAGGCTGACAATTCCGGAAGGCATCGTAAGGAGCCTTGTAAACGCGACAATATTCTCATTGAATTCGAGCACACCGTATGGCGAGTCAAAATCTACATCTCCCGGATGCATGGCGGCGAAAAGCACCGACGGCATAAGTTCATCCTCAAATACCGCCTTTGGCTCAAAATTCTCCGCAAGAGTTGTCATAAGCCCCATAAGCAGAAGATCATACCTGTCAAATTCAAGCTCGCCCCCGTTAGGCGAGAAACAGAAGCCTCTCACCGGCATGCCTTTAAGCGGATATAATTTGTTCCTGTAAAGAGTCGACATACGGTACTTCGGTACTATGTAATTTCTGTCGTCATCGTCCCTGCTGTTCTTCTCTTTCCTGACGGCAGACTTATCTTCAAGCATGCCGAAATCAAGTTGCTGCGCGCTGGAGATCACATTGCTGATGTTCTTCTCTTTCCTTGCATTTGAAAGGGATGAGCTCCCGGATATAGGAAAATCAATATCAAGCGGCTTATCGGCATCGTCAGCATCGCCCCTGAGCTTTCTCAGTTCATCGGCCTTGCCTATATCTATGTCTCCGGAAGCATTGATATCCTTTATTTCTTTCTCCAGATTTACGGCTTCGCTGCGGCGTCTGTCGATTGCAAGCAGATTGTCATATCCCTTTGCATCAAGGTACAGACCCATGCTAATAAGATTGTCCTTCAGTGCTTCAAGGCGGTCTACCGCATCGGTTGATATCCAGTTGATTATAGTGGATTCCTCATAGGACAAATCAACAACACCTATCGGGTATGAGATCTGATCACTCAGAGAATAGGCAAAAGAGAACGCCGAGGAAGACACTTCGGCCAGCTCCTTCGTGTCCGTTACTTTAACCCAGGACGCGCCGGTATAATTTTTCTTGCATTCAGCGGCATATATCTTCTCATCATCTTCAAGCCCGTTTCTTACAGGTGAATAGAACCTCAGATAGTTCATAACGCGGCGCTTGAGCGGAGCCTTTGTGGCATTTGCCTCCTTCATAGGAACCGAAAGAAAGTCAGAGCCCAGAAAAACCCAGACATCACCGCACCTTATGTCAGTAAGCACAGTGGTATCATTAAGACATTTAAAGGTGAAAGTATAAGCGTCGCCGGAAGCCTTGTATGCGGGCATATTGAAAACAAAATCACCTTTTGCGGAAGTAGTGGCTTCAAGACTTAAAATCACGCCATAGTCGGTATCGAGTTTTGATACCTTTCTCCCGTCAGTCGGATCCTTGGTAACCTCGAAAGTAATCGTCGCACTCGGAGACGCACTTCCTCTGATGGTGAGTGCCACTCCCTGTTGGAAAACTCCCTTGCTTCCAAGCCAGCTGGGTAAAACAATATGATTAATCTGCATCAAAATGACCTCTCTTGATAATAAAACAGCTTATATTATACATCAGACCTCGGCTACAATTACTTTAATTCCCCTGTCACGACAACTTTGAAGTATATTACAATCAGCTCCCGAATCAGTGATAAGATAATCTATCTTATCCGTCTCTATAAAATTCGAAGTGGAATCGACTCCGACCTTGGTGGAATCAACCAGTGCAACGATGTTTTTCGCGCGTTCCGCACACATTCTCTTGAGCTCAAGCTCATAGAAATTGTTGCCGGTAAGCCCGGAACTGATTGAAAAGCCGTTACCCGAGACGAAGTAAAAATCGGCCGAAAGCCTCCCCAGCATCTCCTTGCTGGATACACCTTCAATCGCGCCGGAATGCGGTCTCAGCATGCCTCCGAGTATTATTATGGTCTTGAAGTTGTTATATCTCTGAAGTTCCATCGCGGTATGTATACCGTTTGTAACGACTGTAACGTCCTTGGCATTCTTGAGATAAGGTATCATGTGGTACGTTGTTGAGCTTGCATCCATAAGAATCGAGTCGCCGCTTCCGACAAGCCCGGCAGCCATTTGCCCGATTGCAGATTTGAGGTTGACATGTGTTATGGCGCGTACCATGTAATTCTCTCCGGCAGTCGGCTGCTTTGTCTTGGCGGGAAGCTTTATACCGCCGTGATATCGGATTATGACGCCCTCATGTTCAAGTTCTCTTATATCTGCACGAATAGTCGCGCCCGTAACACCGAGTCTGTCAGACAGATCAACGGTATTGATTTCCTTCTGGCTCTCGAGAATGTCGAGAATCTGTTTTCTTCTATCAGGATTGTTCATAGAAGAATATTATCAAGTGAAAATCAGGGTGTCAATGTGATTTTCATTTGATTATTAATCCGTCATCAACCGGTTCTCTGTCATATTCCATAAATTTCATTATAATCATCGAGACTCTCGTTCAGATCAATCTTCCCCGCCAGGTCTGATCTCATCCATACCATGATTCCCGACTTGACATAGGTCATCTTGTAAAAGACCTTAGACACATTGCAGTAAACAAGCACATAGTCATTGTCGGAAATACCGAGTCTGTCGAGCATCAGCTTAAGATTCTCCTCTCCGTTTACCGTTACAATAAAGTCAGGTGCCCCGTAAGAACTCCAGCGCCTTATATTGTCATCGCAGCTGTGCCGGTCCTCATTCTTAAGAAACGGATATGTCCTGCCGTCTATCAGGTTATAACAGACCTCCCGCCCGGCACAGGCATTCAGCGAATTTACAAAATAAGCCGAACTGATTATATACGGCGACTGGACATCCCACCCGGAAAGAAAGCTGCAGTCTTCAAGACTGTTGACTTCTATCCACCGGTCAAGCCCTGCACCGTCTGAATAATCTGAACTTATCTCGGTATAACACGACACAGAAGACCACATAAGTGCCATCACAAGCGAGAATGAGAGCAGCAGATAATTGAGGTAACCGTGCTGAGCTTCGTCCCCTTCTTCAAGAATCCACATAATGTATACTCCCAGGAAATACAAGACGGCATAATGATGGAACAGCATGTAGTATGCTCCTGCGAGCGCGAAAAACACCACCGGCAGAACAGCTTGGATAAGCTTCTTTCTTCGCACCGCATATACAATGAAAGAACTCCAGACAGCAACCGAAATAACCGAAGATACTGCCGCTTCAAGAGGTGTAAGCACAACATTCCTGATCAGAACCGCAGGGTCTATGAAGCTGGTGAAAGTTATTTCCGAAGGCAGAAACAGTATTATTTTTAATAGCGTCTTCATATACTGAAAAATATCCGTACTTGCGCCCAGGAGTATATCTCTGGCAGGAATTATAAGAGAGATCATTGAGAGCGCGAATACCAGAAGAGCTGTCATTGACAGAAGTATCTTTATGTTATTCCTGATTGCAGTAAACGGTGAGGTCTTCCTCTCTTTTGTAATAAGTTCAATGATCCAGGCTATGGCAATTGAACCGGCAATCGCAATGCCGAAAAGGTGCGTAACGCACATTAGTGCCAGAACAGCGCAGTATCTGACAGGATGAGCATTTCTTTTCTCGTGCAGAGACGCAGCGAGAAACAGAGCCAGTGCCAGAAGCATATAAGGTCTGCAAAGAACCTCCGTCTGCATGAAGAAATACGTGAACGGAAGCAGCGTAAGAGTTGTATTCCTGAACGGAGCTTTGAATTCAAGTACAAAAATCGCCGCAAAATCAGTTACAAGATGGAGAAACTCAACTGAAGGCTTGAACGGAAGATTGAGTTTTGCGGGAATGCTGTATGTAAGACAGATTAACGGAATGTGTCCTTCATAGTGTGGGATAAGGAAAATCATATCGCGGTATGAGGCATTTCGGGCAATCAGCCATGCCTCAGCTTCATCATTACCGGGCTCGTGGAAAATAAGCAGCGCGATGCAGAAAAGCATCGCGACGGCAGTAACCGCGGCAGAGACATTCTTCCGCGGCAGGGCATTGTACCTCTTTATATGACGCGTTATTGCCATTCTGCTGAGCTCACTATCCATACGGTTCATTTATGTCACCCCGTATATCTCGTTATAATCCGACAGCTCCGGAGTAATGCCAAGCGTGTCAGCCAGATCTTTTCTGAGCCATACAAAATCTCCGAACTTTTCATAGGTTGTCTTGTAGAAGGCTCTGCCGGCCCGGCAGTAGACAAGCACATAATCATTGTCGATTCCGAGTTCATCTGTCACCGCCCTGAGATTGTCTTCTCCGTTGCCGGTAATTATCATGTCCGGAGTACCCATACCGGCCCACTTCTGAATCTGTTCCGAAGACTGCTCCGGCGTATTGCAGCGCCATATTATATACGGCCTGTCATTGACAAGATTATAGCAAAGCGGTCTTCCCATGTAGGCGTTGATCGAATTTGTCACATACTCGTCAGAAGTAAAGTTGCCGTCTGTGACATCCCATGCACCGAGGCACCTAAGGTTCTGAAGATTGTTCTCTACAATCCACTCCGCGACACTTTTGCCCGCGTCATAATCAGATGTGATTTCTGTAAATACCGCGAACATTGACCATCCGGAGGATATCAGAACAATAAGGGCAAAAACGGCACCGTTGATAAGTCTGCAGGACAGGGATGTGCGATGTGCAGAGCCGTTTTTTTCGGCGCCGCTGCAAATCCAGACCGAGTACACAAAAAGCATGAACAGAAAAGCAAAGTGGTAGCTGAAAATGTAGTAAGCTCCGACAAGCGAAAATGTCGCAATCGGTATAAGGCAGGCGGCCAGACGCTTTCGCACGGCACAGTATCTTATAAGGCTCACCCAGATCAGACCGGAAAGAATGAATGAGACTGATGTCCGGAACAAAGATATCTGTGACGTCTGAAAAGATACCCCCGGTGAAATGAAATTTGTGAACAGTACTTCTGAAGGTATATATATCAAGAACTTTATGAGTGTTACCGGATAACTCTGACTGCCATCCCTGCTCGACAGGTATATATCCTTCGCCGGGATTATAAGAGACACCACAGCGGCGGCAAAGACAGCCAGAACCGCAAGACACAGCAGTCTGCGACGATTGGAGGTAAATAGTCTTGATCCCGACGCGATGACCCACTCAAGCGCGATTCCGCCGGCAATCACTATTCCGTACAGATGCGTCATACACATCAGCATCAGAGTAAGAGTATACCTGACAGGCATTTCATCACGTCTGTTATATAGAACCGCAGCCATAAAAACAGTAGCTATAAGAAGGATGTACGGCCTTGCAAGAAGCGCCGGATGCAGAAAAAAGTACATAAACGGAAGAACAATCCTCACGATGTTCGGGAAAGGTGACCGGAATTCAATCAGATACACCGCTGCAAAGACAGACAGCAGATGGAGCACTGTCATCACGGGCTTCGCTGGAAGACCGAGCTTTGCCGGAATACTGTAGATCAGATACAGAAAAGGAATATGCCCTTCATAGTGAGGAAGATAGAAAAGCATGTCGCTGTAGCTCGCGTATCTTGCTATAAGCCATGCCTGTGCCTCGTCACAGCACAGCTCGTGGAAACACAGCAATATGAGATAGAAAACCATCGCGGTCACTGTCACAGTAACATTCACACATCTTCGATCATACCTGTTTACTTTCCTTACAAACCGCGCAAAAAAAGTATCGTTAATTTCACCTGCTAATCTGTTGTCCATTCTTACCCGCCGCTTATCCGCTTATTTGAAAATGTTGATAATCTTTTGGAGATGACCATGAACCGCCCCAGGTCCAGCCATGCTCCGTAAATAACCGATATGCCCCGTCGCTGTCCGTAATAGCATGAGGCAACGATCTGTCTTCTGAATATTCTGCCGCATTGTCGTGCGAATACCTGACAGTGCCGTCATCTGCTATTGTAACATAAGGATTCTGCTGCGGGTTTATGTCTATTGCAAGCCCCAAAGCGTGCTTCGACAGATGTGAAGATCCCGTTGCCGCCCTGTAGCAGAACGCTGAAGTGTTGTTATGATCTATTGAATTGTAGTCACTGCCTGATGCATCGCCGGTCCAGTAATCATCTATAAGGTGCATCTTCTCAATCTCATAACGGTCTTCAAACAGCGTCTCGAAAATACTGATTACATCATCACTGACACTCTTGTTTACAATCAGCTCCCCCACCTGGCATTCCCCGTTGAAATTAACGTGAAGCAGCTTGATATACCGCAGCTCCGACAGGGCAATATCGTCATTGTCCACAAATGATTTTCCGATTATTCTGTTGTAGACGTCATCATTCTTCTCAATAGAAACAGAAGTGAAGTACAGGTTGAGATTGCTTTCATCTATTCTTCCGGAATCTATTACTTCTCCGGCATCGTAACCGGAAAGATTCTCAAGATACTGCGATGAAGGCTCAGGTACCGGCGTAGGTGTAAGGGTTGCAGTCGGCAGCGGCGTTGCCGTCGGTGCCAAAACAGGTTCCGGTGATGTCTCGAGGGACTGTTTAAGAGACTGATCAGATGCGGTTACTGATGATATTCCGATGACTTCATTTCCATTGGAATCATCTTCGTCTGCATGATTTCTGCCGTATTCGCGCAAAGCCAGAGCAAAGATACCGCCTGCCAGTACCGCTATACCCAAATAAGCTGCAGCAACGGTCAGGATTCTCTTTTTTCTCGCTCGCTCTCTCGCCCTGCTCTTCATAAATCGTCCTCAGTCAAAAACTCTCTTCATCTCTGCGCCGCCACAGATAATAGCCGGTTACTGCGGCTGTTCCCAGTAAAACTCCCGCAATGCTCACCGCAACAGCAGCCTTTATCCCCGGTATCTCATAACTGAATACTATATCATTGTCACCGCTGTCAAGATTTATCACCTGATACGCTCCGCAAAGATCCTGTGTCTCAATCATTTTCCCGTTGAGAGTGACCGTAAATCCGCGGTCCTTCGGAAGCATAATCACAAGCTTTTCCTCTGACTTGCAGTCGTGCGCCTCAATATGAAAGTTCGAACTGTCTTCAATTGAGAACTGTACCGCGCGGCCCTGTAATTTCGCTGCGGCGCTCATAAGCGCCGATTCATCAAGTACATAAAACTTCGGATGCATACCGGTCTCAGAATCAACGCTGACCGATGCGCTCGCACTGTCAGTCGGTATCATAAATACCGTCGGCGCGAGAAAACAGTTATAATCTGTCTCATATACCCCGTTAACACTCAGTTTTCTCGTCTCCTGATCGTCGAAAACGATGTTACCGTATAAGGCGTCGCCTCCGTCCGGCACTTGAACCGTATAAGTCGTCACACCGCCGCTTACGCTTGTTTCATAGTCGCAGGCCTTATAAACACGGCATTTGTCTCCGGTCATGGCACTGTACATGCTGTTGGTATACTCAAACGGGTCTGAACTGTCTTCAGGCTCGTCAATATCGTAATCAGCAATAAAACCGCACGGCAGACAGTAAGGATTGAGATATACATTCTTTCCGGTTGCATAATCCGTAAGCTTCTCGTATTGCGGAATATCATAATCGGAAAGAACATACCTGACTCCAAGCAGCGAATCGGCCGCAGCTACGGAAGCTCTTGTGATTGTCAGGGTATCGCTCGCGAAAGGATAACCCAGTTTCGACAGATATTGTCCCTGTTCCTCCTGCGGCGCGGAAACAAACGAAGATATTGAACTGAACCCGAAGGCGAGCGCTTCATTGTATTCTGCAGTCAGATTAAGACCTATGGCTGTCCGGTTTGAAGTCTGGGAGATACGGTAAAAATCACCGTCACCTTCAAGACCGTCGCAGTAATCCGCAAGAGAAGTCTCCCGGCTCACATAGCCGGCAAGCTCTGTGGCATTCGAAACAGAGTACAGTTCCAGCAGTATAACCGAACTGAGACAGAATTCAAACGCCGTCAACAAAGCGCACAAAGTGAGCGCAACGCCCTCAAATCTCCTTTTGTTCTCTTTTCCGAAGCAGCAGTATACCGTGACTGCAAAGCAAAGAATCAGCGCCGAACCGCAAATAATGCAGCCGGCTGTTCCTTCTGACGAGGTCTCATAATTCCAGATCTGAAGCTGCGCGGCCGATACGCCGGATATGTTAAGCAGCGCACCGGCGATTATAAATGACAGAGCGCAAAGCATCACTTTCATAAAGGAAGTTTCCGATTCTCCGAGGTAATACTGAGCTGCGATAAAAACGAGAACAAAAACGCCAAGGTAACTGTAGCGATACCAGAATGACTCCACATTTCTGAATATTGAGAACAATAACACGAGCGGCTCCCAGAAAAACATCAGAACCGTAAATGCAAGAAGAATGCCGGATATGATTTTCGTGCGCACGGAAGCCTTGCCGCACACAAAAAACAGCATTACTCCCATAAGGACGAAGCTGCCGCAGTAAAGCGAAACAGAACCCTTAAGGCTGATGAGCCCCGGACCGTAATTGGAAATCACACTCAACGGATTGCCGATAAAGCCTGAAGATATAGAGGAGAAAAGGTCGGTTGTTCCGTGAGTTCTTCCGGACAGCATATAAAGCGAAGGAATAAGGATAACCCCGGAAATCATCACCGCACTCAGCATGCCTGCGGCATAACAAAGCAGTGATTTGAATAATTTCCTGCCGCCGGCCTGAAACCATTCCGCAATAAACCAGAATACGGTAAAAATGCAGTTTATGACACCTGTATACCAGCCGAATATAAGACTCATTGATACCGACACTATAAGAACACAGGGTCTGCCCTTTATCGCGCGGCTTACTCCAAGCGCAATAAGCGGAAGAAGGCACGCGCCGTCAAGCCACATTATATTGCTCGACTGAGAAACGAAATACTGGCTCATGGCATATGATACCGCAAGCATCACAACAACCACGCAGTGCTTCGTGCCGGAAGATTCTGCAGGGAACCTAAGACCTGCGAACAGTGCCATGAAGAAAGCTGCGAGTCCGGACTTGATCAGAAACATCACATCGAAACATGTCATCATATCGCCCTTGTCAAACAACGCCACAAGAAGCATCAGAGGCGAGGCCAGATAATAAGCGAATACAGCGTAGCATGATCCGCCCAAAGACTTGCCAAAGGTGTAATCTATTGAATTTCTGCCTGCCAGGACATCCTTGTAATACATCAGAAGATCAATATACTGCGAATCACCATCCCTGTATGTCAGAGACCTGTCGCCAAAAGGCGCTATTCCGGAAATCTTGAAAATGACGCTGTATATCGCAGCAACAGCCAGTAAAGATATCACCGCTAAAGCGACAACCCTCTTTACGGCCGACTTTCCCTCTATCGAAAAGCTCCCCGTCATACCCGATATCCACCTTATTGTTAATGTATTAGGCACAGTATAACACAAAGCCGCCCCTAAGCTCGGGAAATCCCAAGCCTGGGGGCGGCAATGCAAAGAGAGTAGCGCAACGGGCGCTTTTTGGATTATGTATTCTTAAATACGAACACTGTCGAACATTCAACGTCTGAAGGCGTGCCTGCGAAAGAGTCATAGTCGGCTGAGTATGATTTGAGCGCATTGATTCTTCCTGACAGAGGTTCAATGTTATCATTTATCAGGGATGTAATTTTTGTAACCGCCTCGTCATTGAACTCATTAAGCCCGTCACTCAAAGCCTGCGCACCGTCCAGAAGTTTTGCGGTTCCGTCAGCGAGAGTTTTTGATCCGTCTGAAACAGAAGATGCTCCGGAAGCCACCGTTCCGGCACCGCCGGCAAGCGATTTGGCACCGCTGGCAAGAGTCTGCGCACCGGCACTTAGTCTGTTGGCACCGCTTACCAGACTTGACGAACCTGAAGCAAGTGAAGCTGTTCCTTCGGAAAGTGTCGCAGCACCGGTATTGAGCTGGCTTACTGCTGTGGCAAGATTGCCTGCTCCGGTCGCCAGCTGAGGAAGGCTCGACTTAAGCTGAGCTACACCGCTTGCTACCTGATTTACACCTGCCGTGTAATCAGAAATGCCGTTCTTAAGTGTTGCGGCACCGTCTGAAAGGGCGCTAACATTTGCAGCTACGGTAGGAAGAGCCTGGATTGCCGTATTGATGCCCGAATAGCTGTTATAAAGGCCTGTAACTCCCGTTGCAAGACCGCTGTATGCTCTGATTACTCCGATAAGCTGAGCCTGATACTGAGCATTAACCGCGGGGTCAGCGTTGAAGGTCGTACCTGAAATAAGTGCCTCAAGAGCCGCTTCCTGCTGTGTTGTCATACCTATAGGCGCGACAGCATTCGTGTACATGTTATTAATTGCGCCAAGAACATTTGCAGAGCCCTGGGCAAGTGCTGTCGTCTGCATCGAGTTCATCGCCTGATTGAGCTGTGAGAGACCGTTTGCTAGAGTTGAAGCGCCGTTATTAAGAGTATCGTTTTTCGAAGTGAGAGTCGACATTCCGTCTGATATCTGGCTTACGCCTGTCTGTAAAGCTTCTACACCGGTCTGCAGTTCAGGAAGCTTGCCTGCAAGCTGCGTGAGTCCGTCTTTCAGAGCCGCTGCACCGCTGTTGACCTGTGATATTCCGTTATTCAGTGTCTGTGAACCGCTCAGAAGAGTGCTTGCGCCGGAAGCAACACTCGAAGATCCTTCAGAGAGACTTGCGGCACCGCTTGCAAGAGTACTGGCTCCGTCTGACAGTCTGCCCGCGCCGTCACTGAGTTCTGACGCGCCGTCGTTCAATGTCTCGGCACCGTCACACAAGTCAGACGCGCCGTCAGTCAACTGCGACATACCGTCAGTCATATCATCTGCCTTGTCACTGAGCGAATCTGTGTCTAAATCAAAATCGGAATCACTGAGGTCAAGCTTCTTGGCAACTGTCATAGAAGTAATCTCGTCGCAATCCGTTACATCGCATTCAACTACCAAACTTTCAGGAATATCAATTGATGCGATGGTATCGTCAAGACTGTCGTCATCGCTCTCGTCCTGTGCGGTTGTCTTAAGGGAGTCAAGGTCAAGACTCTCTTCAAGTCCGGGGAAACCGACACCCATAACAACTGTATGTTCTCCGTCGTTGACGGCTTCACCGTTGTCTACAGTCACATTTGTAACTTTAGTGCTGTCGAGCAGCATACCTGTCGACATGACAAAAGGCATATAAACTGTATATTTCTCACCGTTGTCATCGGTATATTCTTCGGACATATTGTTGGTGTAGTCAATCGTTATCACGAGGTGACCCGACTTGCCTTCAAGATCGGCGCCTGTAATAGCTTCACCGTCAAGCGTATATGAGACATCAACATCAACCGGAGCCTGCTCAGTTGTAGTACCGCTGTAATATACGTCGCCTCCGTCAGTACTCCATGTCAGCTGACCGTCGCCATTGTCAGTCAGAGTGGAATTTCCCCTGACCACTTCAATATCGCTGAGATTTGCAATATCATCAAGGCTTGCGGCACCGTCACTGTTCTTAAGCCAATCCGAAACAATCGTCTCGGTTGTCTCATTATCCTTCTTGATGATATAGACTGTCTCGTTCTTGCCGGCAGAGTCACTGTGTTCCGGAGCCGCCAGAGTCTGTGCCTGCGTAATGTTTGTCTTAAGCTCGGCATCTTCGGTCTTCGCTTCAGTTGCCTGATTGCATCCTGCGAAAAGCACCGCCAGCATTGACGCGCTTGCCGTAATGGCCGTAATTTTCTTCATTCTCTCTTTCATATTAACTTACCATCCTTTCTTTTAGCCCTGAACTCTGTTCTTTTTTGTAAGGCCGCGCATTCCCAGCGTGGTTCTGATTATTACTCCGTCGAAAATAAGCAGCAGCGCGGGCAGCAGCGTAATGACAATTACCATCGAGAGCAGCGCACCTCTTGCGAGAAGCAGACAGATTGAACCAATCAGGTCGATATTTGAGTAAACTGCACATCCGATTGTCGCTGCGAAGAAACCGAGTGCAGATGAGAATATCGAGTTGACCGACGTCTCAACCGCCACCTTGACCGCTTCCTTCCTCGACTTGCCTGCGATTCTCTCGACCTTGTATCTGTTTGTCAGAAGAATGGCATAGTCGATTGTTGCGCCGAGCTGAATCGTTCCGACGCATATTGATGCGATAAACGGAAGCGTAGCGCCGGTATAGTATGCCAGACTCATATTCACATAAATTGCAAGTTCAACTACTGCAACAAGTATTATCGGCAGAGTGATTGACTTGAGCACGAAGAATATCAGGAGGAAAATAGCGCCGATTGATACAGCAGATACGACCTTGAAGTCATGATCTGTAATATCTATCAGGTCCTTTGTTGCAGGTGCTTCACCGATAAACATTGAACTCTTGTCGTATGACTTGATGATATTGTTGATCTCGGTACACTGTTCTTTTATCTCATCGGTTGCCACCTGATATGACGACGACACGATAAGAAGTTTGTAATTGTCAGATATAAGGTCATCTGTCAGTTCAGATGGTACAACCGCACTGGGAACAAGCGACCCTTCGACCGAATCGAGTCCGATAGCGAAATTAACGCCATCAACATTTTCGATGTCAGACAGCATTGACTTCGTATCCTTTGCCGAGAGTTTGCTGTCAACAAGAATCATTGATACCGAACTTATGTCGTAATTGTCCTCAAGCTCTTTATTCGCCTGAACCGACTGTAAGTTGTCAGGAAGACTGTTGTCGAGCTTGTAATAGACTTTTACTCTGTTGTTGCCGTATATTGCCGGTATCCACAGCAGCAGAAGAAAAATGGCGACCGGAATATATGCCTTGTCAAGGAAAACCCCGAGGCCTCTGCTTGGAAGCTTAACGGTTCTGTGATGTGATTTCTCAATGGCACGATCGAAAATAAGTATCAGCGAAGGAAGAATTGTAATACATCCTACTACGCCGAACAGAACACCCTTTGCCATTACAATACCCATGTCAAGTCCCAGTGTGAATGTCATGAAGCACATTGCGAGGAAGCCGGCTATGGTTGTCAGAGAAGAACCTGCGACAGAAGTGATAGTCGCGGCAATTGCGTGGGCCATTGCCTCCTTTTTATCAGGATAGAGAACCTTGTGTTCAACGTAGCTGTGATAGAGGAATATCGAATAATCCATAGTAACGCCCAGCTGCAATATCGCGACAAGTGACATCGTTATGAATGATATCTCTCCGGTAACAAAATTACTTCCGAGGTTGTATATGATTGTCATCCCGATATCTACAAGAAACAGAATCGGTACGATAAACGAATCCATCGTCAGCATGAGAACTATCAATGCCAGGACTACGGCAATTACCGTGTATATCGGCGTCTGTTCCTGAACGAGGTTCTTTGTGTCGGTAACCACTGCAGCCATGCTCGACAGCATACATTGCTCACCTGCCACCTCCCTGATTTTTGTAATTGCATCCATCGTCTCATCGGACGAGCTCGTGCTGTCAAAGAAAATAAACATCAGACAGCCTTTTCCATCCTTTGAATAGAAGACATCCCTGACTTCATCCGGAAGCATCTCTTCAGGTACGGTACCTTCAGTAATCGCATTGTAGCAGATTACATCGGCCACATGGTCTACTGCTTCGACCTTCTCCTTCATCTCAATCTGCTCTGCGGAATCGAGCCCATCGCATACAAATATTCCGTATGCGCCTTTTCCGAAATCCTTGAGAAGAATGTCCTGACCCTTCATCGTCTCGATGTTGTCCGGCAGATAGTAGAGAATATCGTAGTTAATACGCGTGTTGAGATATCCGATTACCGAAGGAATCAGAAGTAATACACTCAGCACCAGTATTACATAGCGAAACTTTACTATGCCCTTTCCAAACTTTAGCATTTGATCCACCTCTCTTTGCATGGTGTTCTTTTTGACCGATAGTCATTTTTATGCTTGTGAATATATCACTTTTTGACTACAAGTCAATATTTTTTCGGTAAATTCTTGACCTAAAGTCAAAAAATGTATATATTGATGGAAATGAAGTTATCGAGGTGACATAAAATTGGGCAAAGCTGAAGAAAACAAACGGCATAAGCGCAATTCGCTTCTGACGCAGTCTTATAACCTGTTCACTACAAAAGGCATCTCTGATACCTCAATATCTGATATTGCCAGCAAAGCCGGTGTCGCCAAGGGAACCTTTTACTTTTACTTCAAAGACAAACAGGACATAATCAATTACCTTATCGCCCGTAAATCGGAAGGTCTTCTTGTCAAAGCGATAGATAATCTTAAGGTTGCCGTTCAGACCAATCCCGAGCTTCCTGTTGAAGAGAAAATAATAATCCTCGCCGACAGCATCATAACGGATCTGTCTAAAGACCCGAAGCTCGTCAAATTTCTTAACCGCAACCTGAATCTTGGTTTCTATGTCAAGGCATATATGGATGAATCGCTCATAACCACTGTAAATGTCCAGGAAGAATACGCGAAAATCATCAACTCCTGCGGCGACAAATGGCGTGACGACAAACTCATGCTGTACACGATAATTGAGTTCATAAGCTCTACAGTACACTCAATAATAGTGGATAAACTTCCATGTGACCTCAACGAGTACAAACCATATCTGTTTGACAGCATCAGAGCAATTGTGAATGTCTACAAGATATAATTTAATAAAGCTATGAAGAAACTGACCGGCAAACTGCTTATTGACCTTTTGTTTCACATTACCGGTAACTGTATACTTGTTGCTTTATCACAGTCGGTTAATGTTATTTCTCACAAATCAGCTTTTCTAATAGAATTGTGTATTGTTTTGCTGCTTCAGATACCGGCTTATTCCATATATAAGACACATCCGTTTAGCGAAAAGCACACAATGTACAAGGTATGGTACTGGTTAGTTTCTCTTATTTTTACAGCGACAACAGCATGGTTTTGGATGTATGAAGCAGTCGGTCCGTTATAGGTCATTAATCAGCAATTCCCGGAGAACATAAGACTCGGACATGCCTGATAAGCTTGTCGTTCTCCCCAAGATAACGTTAAGAGCAAAAAAACGCTTCCTGCATAATGCAGGAAGCGTCTTTTGTTCAAATTGCGGTTAAATTTACTCTGCTGTTACAGAAATAATATGCGGATTAACGCCCTCATACCAGTAAAGGAAGCCTTCCATGTCAACCTTCTGACCGACCTTGAGTGCCTTGACTGCCTTGTAAACATCAGAATCAGATCCGGTGAGATATGACTCTACAGTAAATGTATATGTCTGTCCGTTATATGATACCTTGAAGTAAAGATCGTCGCCCTCGCTTCCGGAACCATCATAATTGTAAAGGAATGCTGCACCGGAATCATCGGCTGCTTCAACTGTCATACCTGTGAAAGATACCAGCATGTTCTGTGAGTTGATAAGGTCATCGGATGCAAGAAGATCTGTTACGTCAACAGGCTCAGCGATATAGTTGCCGTCTTCAATCTCATATGTAGCATCAGTAATCTCAATCTCACCGGACCACTCGGACTTATAGCCGGTAACCTTGATCTTTGTACCCTCTGTAAGAAGAGCATACTCATCTTCTGAGCATGGCATGTTGTAAAGGAAATAAGCTCCGTCTGCATCCTGAGTGTAGAAAGTTGCAACGCCTACGCCTTCATTCTCCCACCATCCCTGCTTTGCCTGGATGTATGTCTCAACAGTAACCTGTGAGTCAAGTTCAGCTGCGCTGTACTCGGCATATGTCATTACGCCTTCGCCCTTCTCTTCGTCAGCTCCGGAAATAGTAGGTGCTGCCGTTGATTCTTCCGAAGCTGCAACAGACTCAGCTGTTGACGCCGCGCAGGAAACCTCGCTTGACTCTGATGCGGATGACTCCGCTGTCTTACCTGAACAGCCTGTCATTGACATAACCATAGATGCCGCAAGAGCTGCCGCCACTAAAGTATTGATTGACTTCTTCATAATAAATTCTCCTTAAAAGAACTGCTTTCAGAATTGAAAGCGTTATTGTGTGTGCTTATTGCACTAAAGTAATTATAATACTTTGTGCTTTTTTACAATAGAATCAATCCGGCCTTTTCTTTTTCGCAAACTGCACGATAAAATACACGATTATTCCCATCCAGCTTGCACCTATGCACAAAATCAGCAATTTGGACGCGACAGGAAGCTCACCAAGCTGAGACTGAGAATCCTTGCTTGCTCCGCCGTACTGGTCTAACTTGTACAGCGACTCGACATCACTGTAAAGCTTATTCATATAGTCATCATCAATAGTCTCATGCCGCCTGGTAGACTTGGCGACATTCTCAATCAGCTGTCCGGCAGCATTGCGAAGTGCCGTAGAACCGTTGAACACCGGAGTTGTAAATGTATTCTGCATGTTGCCGAGCAGTAGTTCGGCCGCGGCAATCTTGACATCATAATGCTCGTCGGCGTCCTCACCCGCACGCGCAAGATAATCCTTATACTGACTGCTCTCCTGCGCTTTGGTTGTCACCGGAACATACCCTTCTGTCGAAGAATACGCTATCTGCACATCGTTCGTAAGCATATACTGCGCGAAAAGCCATGAGGCCATAACCTCCTGCGGGTCGTCCTTGTTGAATATGCAGATGGACGGGCCCTGCGATATCATCTTGGGGTCAGACGTATCATATTGCGGAATCGGTCTCACTACCGTTTCAAAATTAACAATATCATTCTCATGAATATCAGACAGAGGCGCCGAGGAGCCCATCCATGTAGCTCCGGCAGTAGAGTCAACTGCAAAAACGCATTCGCCGGCATTGAAGAAATTACCCGGATACCCGGATATCTTGAAAGTTGAGAACGCACCTGTCGCGACATGACCGGATATTGTATAAAGATCTGATTCTGTAGTATCGTTGAATAATGATATGTTACCGCTGTCATCGGAATAACCCGCGCCCTGCTGCTTTAACATCGATATCAGCATATTGTCTGTGGACTTGTATATGAACGGTATCATTATGTCTTTGCCGTTAAGCGCATAGGTTCCGTCATTATTTTTGGCAAGAGCGGCTTCGGACACCTCCCAGACGTAATCCCATGTTACAACATCAGGAATGTCATAGCCTAACGCATTTACATAATCCTTGTTTATGTAAAGAGCTTCCGTCGATCGCATAAACGGCAGCGCGTAGCAGCTGCCTCCAAGTCTGCATTCATCGAGAAATTCCGGAACAATCTCGTCAGACCCTGGAGAATCAAACGCTACCTCGCTTCCGCCAAGGCCGTAGCGCGGATCTTCCATAAGTCCGTCGAGCGGAACGACGACATTGTCTCCGGTCATATAGGTTGCAATATGATCCGGATAAGTGATGCAGACATTGGGCGTTGTTCCGGTCGAGATGTTTGTTATGACATCGTTATATATCTTGTTATAGTCCGTATACAGCCTCATATTTACGGTAATATTCGGATATAAGGCTTCAAAATCGGCAATAGCCTGATTGTAAATCTGCGTCTGTGTCTTATTGGTATCATTCTTGGCCCAGAAAACTATATCGTAATGGCGTCCTGTATCAAATTCATCAGGTATAACAAATTCATTCGTCTGGCGCGAGCCGTGGCAGCCTGAAAGCAATACTGCGGTAACGGTCATCATGACTGCAGGAAGAAGAGAACCCGGATTTCTTAACTTTATCATCCTTTTGTCCCCTCCCTTGATATTCCTTCCATAATTCTGTTGCGAAAAACCAGAAACAGGATAACAAGCGGAATTGACACCACCACAACGGCTGCCATCATCGCAGGAATATTCTCCCTTCCGAAGCCGTTCTCCCGTATCTCCTGTATGCCGTTCGACACCAGAAAGTAGTTTGGATCGTCGGTTATTAGCCTCGGCCAGACATATGAATTCCAGCACTCTATAACTTTAAGAATTATGACGGTAATTACAGTAGGTCTGCATATCGGTACAAGAACTTTAAAAAGATATCTGAGATCCGATGTTCCGTCTATTTTTGCCGCATAGTAAAGCTCGTCGGGAACCTGTTCAAAGTTTTCTTTGAGAAGATATATATAAAACACCGACGTGACCGACGGAAGAATCAGTCCGGTAAAGGTGTTGCGCAGATTCATATCAGTAATCGTAACAAAATTCGTTATTATCACCAGCTCGTTAGGTATCATCATAAGCGCGAGAAAGGCGACAAACATTATGTTCTTTCCTTTAAAATCAAGTCTCGCGAATGCGTATGCGGCAAAAACAATTACCATAAGCATAAGCGCAGTCGTCAAAGCCGTAAAAACGACAGTGTTAATGAAATATTTCGCAAGCGGCACCTGCGTAAACGCGTCAACATAATTCCGGAAGGTCGGATCACTGCAGTAAAATTTAGGAAGGTGCTCCCCCATATAGCTGGCATAGCTTTTGAATGATGTAAGTATCATCCAGTAGAACGGAAACAATACTATTACTGCCCAGATACCGAGAAAAATATACATAATCGTCCTGACTGCGTGTTTTCTCACCGAAGTTCCTGTTCCGATTGCTGTTCTGCTCATATGTCTATACATACACGCCTCCTCAGTTATATGCTTTCCTGCGGCTTACAATCAGATTGACGACCGTAATGGTCAATACAATCGCGAAAAGAATTATTGCCGCGGACGATGCATATGACGGGTAGCCGCCGCCATCGCCGTAAAGCATGTCATAGACATAACCGACGATTGTATTCATTCCCGCCGCATTGAGATTTGTTCCGAAGATGGCGACAACATCGCTGTAGGCCTTGAAGGCACCGATAAATCCGGTGATGACCAGATAGAAAATCATTGGAGATATCATGGGCAGTGTAATCTTTGTAAAGGTTCGTAAAGGAGATGTCCCGTCAATTTTCGCTGCCTTGTAATACACAGGATTTACCGAGGCCAGGGCACTTGTCAGAATAAGTATCTTGAACGGCATTACAATCCAGATGACATAAACGCACAGAACAAGCATCTTCGCCCAGTAAGGACCGCTTATGAAGTCAACGGCGTTCCAGCCGAAAGACTCGATAATAAGGTTCACCAGACCATCGGTATATTCTGTTTTCTGAAACAGAATCATAAACACAAGACCGACCGCAAGCGTATTGGTCACATACGGAAGGAAAAACACAGTTCTGAACAGCTTCTGCAAAAACTTTACTGAACTCAGCGCGAGCGATATGAGAAGTGACAGTCCTGTAGAAACCGGAACCGTAATTATCACAAGAATCAAGGTATTGGCTATCGCCTGAAGAAAATACCTGTCCCTTAGTACGTACCCGTAGTTATAGCTCCCCACACCGAAATAGCTCTGTGATGCCGAATTGTAGCCTTCCTCAAATGAATAGACAAATACATCAATCAAGGGGTAAACCATAAACGCGCCCAGAAAGATCATGGCAGGCAGCAGATAAAGCCAGCCGTGGAGCGTACCTTTGATTCCTTTGCCGGTAACACCGCTCTTAGTCATAAAATATTCTCGCTTCGGTCTCTTTGTCGAAAATAAGCGTTTTTCCGCGTTTCAGATTGAATCTGACCGTTCCGGAATCCCTGTCTATCACGTTCTCCGCTGAAATAATCGCGCGGACATTCACTCCGGTCATATCCGGATGTGTTGAAACAACGCTGGTGTCTCTTCCCATGACTTCAATCCCGACGAGCTTCATTGACAAGTCACCCGAGCTGTCAGGAACAAAGCCTTCAGGCCTCACCCCCACATAGACCTTCCCGTCTCGGGCGCTGACTCTGTCCATAACAGCCTCATCGCCGATATACAGCTTTGAATGTTCTATATGACCTTCGAAGACATTGATTGCAGGCGTCCCGAGAAATCTGGCTACAAACAGATTTACCGGGTCGTCATATACC